>Ga0208195_1000527_pt1 | contig 49276 bp, 43 predicted proteins | sample AD_UKC077_MetaG_FD_184441 | JGI IMG/M metagenome (GOLD analysis project Ga0208195, IMG submission 184441) | Active sludge microbial communities of municipal wastewater-treating anaerobic digesters from USA - AD_UKC077_MetaG (SPAdes) (version 2) | ecosystem: Engineered > Bioreactor > Anaerobic >... | reverse complement strand
ACACTACGCTTTTTTTATGTTATTTTGTACCATCTTTAATAGGAAAATGAGGCAATTTTTAAGTTGTAATTTATATAAGTTGTTTTAATTATCTATGCAACACCCTCATTATGATTTTCGATTAAAAAAAACTTTACTTTTTAGATAAATATATTATGATATTTATAGCCTATAATAAGTTTGAAAAGCAAGCTGATATAAAGGAGGAACGATGAAAAAGGCTATATTGATAATGGTGATGATGTTATTAGTGAGTATTGCTTTTGCGGCGTGGTCGGACAGCCCAAACGAAAACTTGAAACTCACAAATGCAACGAGTTTTGAAGAAGTGATACCCAAAATTGCTTATGCACCAAATGGTAATGTATGGGTATCGTGGTTTTCTGGTGAAAATGGTAATTATAATGTTCGTGCTCAAATGTTTGACTTTGATGGGAATATTACCTTTGCAGAAGGCGGTATTCTGGTTAGCGATCACCCTCAAATGTCTTGGCTAACCGATTGGGATATGAAAGTAGACTCGCAAGGTAATGCAATAATCGTTTTTCTTGATGAAAGAACAGGGAGTTTAGATATTTATGCTTATAAAATCAGCCCAACAGGTGAGTTTTTATGGGGTGAAGATGGTATTGCTCTTTGTAATGATTCAGCAGAAGATTATACACCAACACTCGGCATCACCGATCAAGATAATGCAATAGTTGCTTGGATGACAGATGATGATACAAGAATGCAAAAGGTTATGGCAAATGGGACTTTAGCATTTACATCACCAATGGTTTTTCATGAAGATGGCGTAGCGATCAGTTGGGCTGAAATACTACCAAGAGAAAATGACTCTTTTATCTTTAGATATGCCAAGGATTCAGGTCCTTTTTGGGCTGTTACACGTCATTTAATGGCGCAAAAATATGATAGCAATCTGCAACCTGTATGGGCTCAACCAACTGTTATTACAGATCAAGGTGGGATATCAAGTTGGACGCAACACTTTCCAACAGCACCCGATGGTGAAGGCGGCTTTGTTATTTGCTGGCATGAAGATCGTGATATGAATAATATGTCGAACGTTTATGTTCAGCATGTAATGGCAGATGGATCTGTTGGTTTTGCAGCTAATGGTATCCAGCCAACTGGTAATTTTTCAACTCAACACTTTTATCCGACTATTGCCTATGATCAAAATGGGGGCGAAACATGGTTAAGTTGGATGGAAACAAATGAGGCTCAAGGAAATAGGGGTATCAGAGTCCAAAGGATCGATAGTAATGGTAATAGCCTCTTTGGGTTGGATGGATATGCTATTGTTCAAATGGGTAATAATGCTGTTTTGCCATTCAGTGCAAGCTTTCAAAATAATGAATATATTGCAGCATTTACAAGCGATATCAATGGTGACATGTATAATAGTCAAATCATTGCTTATAAACTGGATAATGCTGGAGATTTTGTCTGGGAAAGCAATTTTGTCCCTGTTAAGACTGTTTCCAGCAGTGTGGTGCATATCGCTGGAAGCGCACTTCAGTCAGATCAACTTGTCTTTGCTTGGGAAGATAATAGAAGCGGTACAAATATTTATCTGCAAAACCTAAACTTCGATGGGACATTGGGCATTGCTGAACATATAACTGCAATTGAAGGAACCGTGACTCTCAATTTTGGCAATGCTGATATCTCCAATGTACTTTTACAAATAGGAGAGTACAATTTGTCGCCAAATGAGCAAGGCTATTATTATTTAGAATTGCCAGCAGGGACTTATTCAATTACCGCCAGTTTGCCAGGCTATTATGATACATTTATTGAAAATGTAGTAATTGTAGAGGGTGAAATAACTCAGCAAGATATTGAATTGGAAGTAATTGTGGCTACTGACACTGAAATGCCTTCTTTGCAAACTAAGATAAATAACTATCCAAATCCATTTAACCCTAATACCACAATTAGCTTTAATATTGCTGAGGATAGTAATGTTAGGTTAGACATTTATAATGCCAAAGGGCAGCTGATCAAAAATATCAAAGATGAATTTATGAGAAAAGGCGCTTATAACGTTCAGTGGAATGGTATCGGCGAAGATGGGAAACCGAGCCCCTCAGGTATCTATCTCGTAAGATTGTTGAGTAAAAATAAGGCATTATCACATAAAATGCTAATGCTCAAATAAGATATATATGTGCTTTATGCGAATCTCTTATAGCAAGATACGTGATGTCTTTATAATGATTTAAGCTATGAGTCGCAATGAAGTCACTCGCTGTTCTGAAAGTGAGTGAATGATGAGTTGATGGGGTAATTTCAAGTAATGGAATTACCCTGCCAACGTCTATATGGTGTCGATTAATGCTTAATTTAAGCTTTCAGGCTTGAAGAATACTGAAAGCTGAGAGCTGAGATGTAATTGATCTGAGTCAACTAAGGATAATTGCCGTACGAAAAAAACACCTCTAAACTCGCTTGTAGTAGGCATCTGCCGTTTTGGGTGAAAATAGTTTTTGAAAAACACCATTTTGTAAGCCCTATATATATAGAGGGTGATGTTTTTTTAAGTCTGCTTTATTCTTGTTAAAGCTGTTTTGGTTTTTATCGTCTATCTTCTGGGTGTTCAATTCGCTCTTTTCATTGAAAGTAGATGATAGACAATGCAAGCGAATTTCACAAGGAAGAATTAGTTGTTATCGTATTATCTCTTATAATTTGGCATTTCAAAAGGAATTTCCATAGATATTTCTACCATGCCTGCGACTTGCCCGTCTTTATACCAGGGGCTTTGGTAAATGTGCTTTTTTATACCATTTTTTTCGATAGTATAATTGTTGGTTGTATTGTTTTCGAGCATATATCTGATTTTCTCTGCAGATTCGGGTTTGTGGCATGGGAAAAGGCTCTGTCCTATCATACTTTTTTCGCCTTGTTTGTCAAAAGTTCTACATGCTTTTTCATTCATATAAATGACAATGCCTTCTTTGTCGCAGACAGTAATTGCTGCATTAAAATCTTTTATCCAAGCAAATTCGTTCATGATTTCTCCTTAATCAAATATTATTGGTCCAAGCTCTGAAATATGTTTTACTTTGTGTAGCTGGACATTTTTTGGTTTTATTTTGATATCTGTGGCTGTGAATATTTCTTTGAAGCCCAGTTTCAGTGCCTCTTTTATTCTTTTTTCCATTTGAGAGACTGGGCGAATATCGCCATTTAGCCCGACTTCGCCGATAAAGACAGTCTTTTCTCTTAATGGTTTGTCTCTAAAGCTGGAAAGGATGGCTGCAATCAAAGCGAGGTCTGTGCCAGGTTCAATCACTTTGATGCCTCCTGAGAAATTAATAAATATATCCAATTCACGCATGCTGAGCATCAGGTTCTTTTCGATAACTGCTAAAAGAAGCGCCAGCTTTTTTTGTTCAATACCAACTGCAACACGTTGAGCATTGCCATAGTTGGTGGGGGAGACCAAAGCTTGGACTTCGATGAGAAAAGCGCGCGAACCCTCAAGCACGCAGGAGATGGCAGTTCCAGAGTAATTATTTTGATTCATAATAAATTGCTCAGATGGGTTTTCAACCTGTCTTAAGCCTTTGTCAGTCATTTCAAAAATGCCTATCTCATTGGTGGAACCAAAACGGTTTTTGGTCGTTCTGAGTATTTTGAACTGATTTGTTAATTCTCCTTCAAAGTATAAAACAGTGTCAACCATATGCTCGAGGATTTTGGGTCCTGCTACTGCGCCATCTTTGGTAACATGCCCAATAAAAAAGAGCGGGATATTCTCCTGTTTAGCCATTCTCGTCAAGACATTGGCTGTCTCACGTATCTGAACTAAAGAGCCCGGTAAGTTGTCGATTGCTGACAAATAGACAGCTTGGATAGAGTCAATGATGATCAAATCGGGGCTTTCATTGTTTATTTCTTGTAGTATCTGCTCGACATTATTTTGACATAATAAGAGTATGTTTTCGCTATTGATGCCGAGTCTGATGCTTCTCAGCTTTATTTGTTCGGAACTTTCTTCGCCCGAGACATAGAGAATCTTCTTGTCTTTTGCCAGTACGCCTGCAATTTGGAGCATAATTGTTGACTTGCCAATACCAGGCTCACCACCGATAAGCGCTACCATGCCAGGAACGATGCCGCCACCTAAAACGCAGTCAAATTCATTCAGCCCAGACGCTATACGGCTGTGGTTTTCATCAAAAGACACTTTATCAAGGGGAATAGCCTTGTTTTTATTATCAGTGAGATGATGCGTGTTTTTCTTACCTTTTTGGACAAGTTTTGTAGTCTCCACGAACGTGTTCCAGGAATTACATGCTGGGCATTTACCGAGCCATTTTGTGGATTCAAAACCACACTCTTTACAAAAGAACATTGTCATTTTCTGTCTCTTTATCTTCTTCATTTTCTATTTTAGTTTGGTCTTTTTCAAAATCAAATAAGTTCCACACTAATAGCCTATTAAATGGATAAAATATGGAAACAAGTATTGCAAAAAGAATAATTGATTCGATTACACCAGCAGTTAGTCGTGAAGTATTTATTAAAACATCATGCCAATGCTGCATAATCCTGAGAACGTAAACCTTGTGATAAAGCATATTGAGTTTTGCAAAACTGTTGATCGGCAAGACATATAATCTGATTAATGGGTATAGAAGACCGATTGTTAAGCCAATAGATAAGTATCTGCAAAACAGGTAAATGATAAAAGATTTGGCATTATTAATGATCATGGAATAGGATTTTTTAATTGAAGAAAGATAACTATTTCCCTTGTATTGGTAGTATAAGACAAAATCATTCATAATGAAGGTTGTGAATATTATTGCAGCAATGATAAATTTAAAAAGCTTCCACATGAGGGATAATGCAGTAAAAGAGAGCTTTACACCGAAAGAGACTAAAAAAAGATAGATGATTAAGAGAAGAAGAATTAAGGTTATTACTAAAAACAAAATGAAAAAATGCGTGAAAAATGAAGGTATAGAGTAATTGAAAAAGAGTCCCCATCTTTCTTTTTTGTTCAATTCTTTTTTAAAATAGTTGATGATCATTATCTCTGCATTGATATGTAAAAACCAATAGATAACACCCAGTGTGAGGAAGATAAAAACTGTACTGGGAACGAAAAATGAGTAGTTGTTTGTCATATCATAGATAAAGATTGTGACTGTTGATTCGCTGATAAATGCATTAAAATGAGAAGGGAAAAGGAGGAATTGTAAGCCATTCCAAGCGCCAAATATGCTAACAAAAAAGAAAAAGAATATGGACTTTTTGTCGTTTTTATAATAATCAAGTATTTGAGCTAAAGTGATTCTTAGCACATTTACCATAGCTTGTTCCAGTCATTAAACTTTGTAAAATAGTCAATTGTCTTGATAACATCAGATTCAATTTGCTTTATCAGTAGTTCTTTACTTTCAAATTTTATTTCATCTCTAATTCTTGCCAAGAAGAATAGCTCAACATCTTTTTCATAGAGATCACCAGTAAAATTAATCAAATGGCTTTCGACAGTCATCTTGCTGTCTATTTTTACCGATGGGCTTGTGCCAATATTTGTAACACAAATATGGAAAGCATTGTCATTGGAGCTGAAAGAGTCTTTTGGCTCATATATTCGACAAAGGGTTATGTACACGCCATGCCCTGGGATTAATTTATTCTTCTCTATAGGATTGATGTTTATTGTAGGGAAGCCCATAGTCCTGCCAAGCTGCTTGCCACCGACAACATTACCCAGGATAGAGTAATAATAGCCAAGATAGCTTTGAGCATTTTCGATTAAGCCATGCCGAATCAAGTCGCGTATCAAGCTTGAACTGATGATTTTACTATTTTGCATGGTGAAGATATTGGTTTGTATCACTTGATAGTCAAACTCATTTGCATGCTCTATTAAGAATTTGATATCACCTTCGCGATTATGTCCAAAACGTGTGTCATAGCCTGTTACAATAGCATATGGATGGAAATTATCAATAAGAAAAGATTTTAGAAAATCAAATGCAGAAGTCTGTGCATACTGTTTTGTAAAGGGGATATAATCAATGCAATCAACTCCTAATTTCTTCAGTATTCTTACCTTTTTAATACCTTCGGTTAAAATAAATGGCTCTAAGTCGCTTCTTAATGTTTCAAGTGGGTGTTGTTTATAAGTTAAAACGAGGCTTGTTTTTTGTTCTTTTTTTGCATGTTCTATGAGATTACTGATGAGGGCTTGATGCCCAAGATGTATACCATCAAAGGTGCCGATAGTGATGATTTTGTTTTTTTCATTTTTTATCATTAAATATTACCATTGGAATTAATTGATTGTCTTGTGCGATAGAAAGCCCTATACATTGCGAATCTTCGTCAAAGATAAAGCTCTCTGGCTTTTGAGTTCTTTTTAATAGATTAAAACGACTTTTTTCAAGTCTAACTCCATTGAAGTAAAGATGCTGATCTTTTTTTGCAATAGAAAAGTGTTGAAACTCTGGGAATAGGCTATCATAGCTGAGTAAGTGTTCATGCCAGTTTTCTTCATTGAGCTCGTCAAGCGCAACTGCTTGGTTTACTGAAATATCGTCAATTGCCGTTCGTCTAAGTGTCTTTGTATAAGCAATTGTATTGAGAAGGTCGGCAATTTGCTCGGAAAGCGTCCTGATATATGTGCCAGAAGAAACAGTACATTCATAATAGAGTTCTGGATATTTGTAGGTATGAATGTGGAATGCTAAAACGCTTATCTTTCTTTCTTTCATCTCAAAATCAATATCTTTTCTGGCAAGTTCATAGGCTTTTTTCCCATTAATTTTGATGGCTGAATACTTGGAAGGTGTTTGACTTTTGATAAGCTTAACTTGTTTTTCTATAGTCTTTATATTAATGTTTGGTATAATATTATCTCTTTTAGTGACTTCGCCAGTAATATCGCCAGTATCTGTTTGGCTTCCGAAGTAAAGCCCTGCTATATAAGTCTTTTGTGAGGTATCAAAAAACCTTAATAATCTCGTGGCATTATTGAGGGCAATAATCATTAACCCCGTAGCAAAAGGGTCAAGAGTGCCAGCATGCCCCATCTTTTTTATACCAGAGACTTTACGAAGCTTTCTTATAACATCAAATGAGCTAATGCCCTCTGGCTTGTCTATAAGAATAAAACCAGATTTCATGATAAGTGCCTTATTTGTTCAAGTATCATGCTTTTTGCTTCAGTAAGAGTGCCTTTAATTTCACAGCCAGCTGCTTTTTTATGACCACCTCCACCAAAGAATGAGGCAAGCGTATTTACTTCATATTTATCAGAGCGCAGACTGATTCTAAAGAGTTTTTCTTCCACTTGTTGAAAATACACTTGAATATCAATATCTTTAACTCCTTTGACCCATCTCATCATCTTTGAGCTTGCATCTTGGTCTAAGCCTAATCTCTCCAGCATCTGGAGGCTTGAGTGCATAAAAAGAACTCTTTTGTCATTGTGTATCTCTATAGTAGAAAGAACATTGCCAATAAACTGATAGTATTGGGGTGGCTTTTTGAGTAGAAAATCAGTCACAACTTGCTGTGGGTTTAGCTCATACTTCATTAGATCGTGGCAAACGCTAAATACTTTTGCATCCACATTACTATTTATGAAATTATCTGTGTCATTGAGGATTGTAGTGTAGATGCACTGTGCATAATAATTGCTATCTTCTTTGCTAAGCCTCTGTAAAAAGTGTTTGTATACGTCGTGGAGAATTACACCAGTGCTCACTGCATGAGGATCGATATAGTAAAGAAAATTGCTTTTAATGGCATTCTTTACGATCTCATGATGGTCGATAAAGATAACCTTTTTAGCATTAATGAGCAATGATTCGTCATGATAAGCACGTGTAAATTCATGACAATCAGTAATGATGATCAAATCAAAGTCTTGTTGAGGCTTGTCGGCTGTGGTGTGTATCTGCACATTGAGAAAGTCAAGAAAGTCAGGTGCTTCTTTTTCCAAAAGAATAGCTGTGTCTTTTTTGTAGATACCATTAATAATAGTTTTTAAAGCGAGGCAAGTAGCGAGTCCATCTCCATCAGGATTTTTATGTGTTAAAAGCAAGATATTCTTGGCATTAATAATCAATTCTTCGAGAGTCGTAGTAAGAGCATTTATATTGGAAATAAACATTTCATTTAACCTTTTTAATAAGTACAGGGCAGATATACTGCCCTGTAAGTAAAATCAATATAGGACAAAAGAAAATTCTTTAGAAATCATCTTCTTCGTCATCGATGAATACATCATCAAAACCATCTTCAAATTCATCTAATTCATCATCATCGTCATCAAAGTCATCTTCATAATCTTCTTCAAAAAAGTTGAGGTCTTCTTCATAGTCGTCCCCATCACTATCTTCTTCATATGATCTTCTTTTTTCTGCTTGGATAACAGCAAAAATTTCATCCAGCTCTGATGCTTTATCTTCAGTTGCATCATAGTGGTATGTGACTTGTGGGATTCTTCTCATAATCCGTGCTCCTGCTATTTGATTTTTTATAAAGCCCGAGCTTCTTTCCATCAGCTCTTGCATTAGTTCTCTTGATATTGAGTTGTCTGTATAATCATAGTATAGTTTTAAGAGTGAGAGGTCATTTGTTATTTTAAGATTTGAAATACGAACCGAGCTTAATCTTTCATCAGAAATGCTAAATGTGTAAGCACTGGAAGCAAGTTTAAAAAGCTCTTTTCTTAATCTTTCTAAACGGATCCCTTTCATATACTCCTCTTAGATAGTTCTTTTAAATTCTTCATTTAAATAGATTTCTATGATATCGTTTTCTTGAATATCATTCCAGTTTTTAAGCCTAATGCCGCACTCTGAGCCAGCTAATACTTCATTTACTTCTTGGTCAAAATGTTGCAAGCTTTCAATTTTGCCTTCATAAATCTTGATATCATCTCTGAACAAGCGTGCAAGACCTGTTTTTATTACAGACCCTTTTTCAATGAAACAGCCAGCAATCGTACCCAGTTTTTTTACTTTGAACGTTTGTTTTACAAGGGCATGCCCAACAAATTTCTCTCTAATTTCTGGTGCAAGCATACCAGACATAGCGGATTTTACATCATCAATTGCGTCAAAAATGATAGAGTAAAGCTTGATCTCAACTTCAAGGTCTTCAGCAATTTTTCTAACCTTGCCGTTAGCACGTACATGGAAGCCAAGAATAATTGCATTTGATGCAGAGGCTAAGTTCACATCTGCTTCTACTATGCCACCCACGGACTTCCTGATAATATTAATCACTACTTCGTCTGTAGAAAGTTTTTGTAATGAGTCACAAATTGCTTCAACGGAACCGTCTGTATCGGCTTTGATAATGAGCCTTAGTTCTGTCATTTGATTTTCTTTAATCTTTGTGAAAAGATTGTTTAAAGTTGTGGTGGTATGGAATTTTTCACGCTCTTGTCTGATCAATAATCGCTCTGAGCTTATTTGGCGAGCAATCTTTTCATTTGCTACCTTATTAAGTACGTCACCAGCTTTTGGAACATCATTTAGTCCAAAGAGAACACAAATATCTGATGGACCAATTTTGGTCAATTCTTGTTCGCGTTCATTTACCATTTTTCTAACGTGTCCATATGTAGCACCACAAATGATATTATCGCCTTTTTCTATTGTACCTTCCTGCAATAAAACGGTCGCCATTGAACCCATTCTTGGGTCTTTTCTTGACTCAATAACCACTCCTTTGCTTGGTACATCAGCTTTTGCTGTTAGCTCTTTCATTTCGCATGCAAGAAGAATCAGCTCAAGCAAATCATCAATACCTTCGCCTGTACGAGCGGATGTCTTTGTCCAAAGTACATCGCCGCCCCATCCTTCGAGATACACTTTTTGTTCAAGTAGATTTGATACTGTTCTATCGATATTTGCCTCTGGCAAGTCAACTTTATTTACTGCAACAATCATTGTAACGCCTGCTGCGCGTGCATGATCGATTGCTTCAATAGTTTGGGGTTTTACACCATCATTTGCTGCCACTACGATTATTGCAACGTCTGTCACATCAGCGCCACGTGCTCTCATAGCGGTAAATGCTTCGTGACCAGGTGTATCTAAGAAAGTGATTCGATGCCCATTATGGTTCACTTGATAAGCTCCGATATGTTGGGTGATGCCACCAGACTCTCCTGCTACTACTTTTGTGTTTCTTATATAGTCTAAAATTGATGTTTTACCATGATCAACGTGCCCCATAATCGTTACTACAGGGGGTCTTGACACTTCTTCAGCATTTTCATATTCTATGGTATCTTCGATAATGTCAGCGCCATATTCATCTTCAAAACTGACATCAAACTCAAATTCATCGCAAATTAATTCCAATGATTCGCGGTCAAGTCTTTGGTTGATAGAGACCATTTTGCCCATTTCCATAAATTTTAAAATAATCTCTGACGGCTGTCTATCCATAAGCTTTGCAAGCTCACTAACAGAAGTAAATTCGCTAATTGAAATTGATACATCGATATCGTCATTAAGCGATTTTTTCTCTTCTTTTTTATGTTTTCTTTTCTTTTTAGTACCAGCTAGTACGCTTTTAATATTCTTTTCTAATAAGCCTTCATCTATTTCTGGGTGAAGAGTGACTCCTCTACGTCTCTTAGTGTTTTTGAGTTTCGCTTGTAAGTGTTTACTCTTGTCGCCTAATTCATCTACAGTAAGTTTTTTATTTTTGCCAAAAGAACGAGCTTCTTGCTTTGCACCATCAGGTATTTTGAGCGCCAAAACTTTTTCTGCGCTTGCTTTAACATTCATAGCACTTCTTTGGCGTGGAGCCTCTGATCTGCTTCTTGTATATTGTTGTTTTTCATCATCATGTTGTTGATACGAAGTAGATTGGCTATAATCTCTCTGTTGATATGGTCGATCTGGTCTTTTGTAACCGGTTTCTCTGCTATCTGGTCTTCTTGGCGGTCTTGTTTGAGAAGGGTCATCTGGTCTTCTGGAGCCTTGAGGGCGACTATCTCTTGGTGGTCTTTGATCTCTACTTCTATTATCAGTTTGATATCTGTTTTCTTTGTAACCTGTTGAAGGTCTGCCTTCTCTATTATCACGATAAGGTCTTTGTTCACCAGTTTCTCTATTGTCGCGATAAGGTTTTCGTTCCGTACCTTCTCTATTATCACGATAAGCTCTTTGCTCGCTACCTTCTCTGTTTTCGCGATAAGGTCTTCTCTGTTCAGAGTTATCTCTATTATCACGATAGGGTTTTCTTTCATATGTTTCTCTTGACTGTTCAGATCTTTCTCTATAGGGTCTTTGGGGAGTTTGATGTGCAGTCGTAGCTTCTTTTGGAGCCTCTGTGTTTGTATAAATTGGTTCTTGTTTAGCTTTTTGAACAGGTGGTTTTTCAGTCGTTTTAGTAGGCTCAGCTTTTGTATCTTTAGCCCTAACTGGTTCGCTTTTGTCTTCCCGAAGCTGTTCTTGAATACGTTTTCTTTCATTATCTATGCGTTTAATATTCTCAGCTTCAGATTTGAACTTATTTCTAATCTTTTCTAAATCTTCATCATCGAGATAGTTCATATGGTGATTAACATTTATACCCATATCTTTTAAATGCTTCATTAAAGCAGATGATGAAATCTTTAGTTCCTTTGCAAAATCATGTACACGTAAAGCCAACTGTTCCTCCAATTCTTTGTGCTATATATGTTTTAACAATCCATTTTTAAAATTTGTGTCTGTGACGGCTATAATGCCAGTCTCTTTATGTATAAATGCTAAAGAGAATCTTTTTTCACCCCAAACGGCAATAGGAATATTTAGTGTTTGGTTAAGAGAAACAATTTTTTTTCTTGTGTGTAAAGAGAGGTCTTTACTTAAGATAATGAGCTTAATATTACCTTTGTGTATTGATCTTGAAACGCTATCAAAACCGCAAATAAGCTTGCCAGCCTTTTGTGCAAGCTGAAGCAAAGTAATAACTTTTTCATTTGTATCTAATTCTTCTTTACTACTTGGTGCAAACATATATTCTCTTATTTACCTCTAAATTTCTATGTTTTTTATTCTTTTATTTGTCTTCCAGAAAAAGAGCTTTTTTAAACAATCATTTAAACCACATATGTAATAGCCATAAGAATTTAGTCCCTTATTTAAGTCAATAATTATTTGCTTATTTATAAAAACTATTCTGTACATGCTATCTTTTGGACCCTTTTTTTTACAAATCACACACCGTCTTTCAGGTGTGTGATTTGCTTTGGAAGCTTTATTTGTCATTAAAAATGCTGTGATGCCTCTTTTAAGTTTTTAACTATTTTTTCGCCAATACCGCTGATATTGCAAAGCTCTTTTTCTGATGCGATATATATATCTTGTACTGAGGTGTAGCCATGCTCTTTAAGGATCTCTGCAATTTTTGCACTTACTCCATCAAGCTCACTAATATGGCTGGTGATGCGTCGTTCTTCGGCAAGTTTATCTTCAAATTCATCCTGTGTGTAAATATCAATTTTATAGTCAGTTAAACGTGCTGCCAATCTGACATTTTTGCCTAATTTACCGATAGCCAAATTCTTATTCTCTTCTGAAACTATAATACGTGAAAAACGTCCTTTTTCTGTGATATACACTTTATTGACAAGCTCTGGTCCAATTGCGTTAGCAATGAGTACTTTAGGGTCATCATCCCATTCTAAAATATCTATTGCTTCGCCATGTAATTCTTTTTTAATAGCGTCAACACGAATGCCTTTTGGTCCAAGGCAAGCACCAACAGGATCGAGGTTTGGTCTCTTTGTATAAACGGCAACTTTCGTTCTGATACCGGGCTCACGTATAATTTTCTTGATTTCTATTTCACCAGTATGCACTTCTGGTACTTCTAATTCAAGCAATCTTTTGACAAATTCTGGGTGAGCACGAGACAAAATGACGGTGACTTCGTTTGCTCTTTTTCTGACGCTCAAAACGTATGCACGGATATTATCTCCGACTTTATAAAACTCTTCGTCGATCTGTTCTTCTTGAGGTAAAAGCGCATCAGCAAAGCCAATATCAACGATATAACCATTGTATTCGTTTTTCTTTATTTTACCATAAACTATTTGATTCTTTTGTTTTTCATAATCGAACATTTTACGATCTTCTTCGAGTCTCTTAATTTTAAAGCTTATTTCTTCACGAGCGATTTTTACCAATTTTGGTTCGAGCGCATTGATTGGAAGTTCACTATCTATTAATTGCCCTAAATAGGCATTGTGATCGTGCTGTTGTGCTTCAGCAAGAGAGATTTGAGCAAAAGATTCATCGTTTTCAACAACTATCTTTTTAAACTTTATGCCTAAATAATTTGAATTAAAATCTGCAATTACTTCTAATTCATTTTCTGGCTTTAATTTCTTTGATAAAGCATTATAAAGACTATCGATTATTACTTCTCGAAGCTGCTCTTGATTTAATTGTCTAACCTTTGCCAACTCTGTAATAATTGCCAGTAAATTTGCGCTCATGAATTCTCCTTCTTTCCAAAATGATAAACTGTTTTAGCCTTTTTTATATTATTAAAAGGGACTGTAATCGTCTCTTTTTCTGTTTTTATGGTAATATTATCTTGATCAACTTCTAAAAGAGTGCCTGTAATTGTAACGTTCTGTCCATTGTCAACATAGGTAACCTTGGCGTTTTCATTAATTGCACTCATATAGTGTTTTTTGAATTTGAGAGGCCTTTCCAATCCTGGTGACGACACTTCAAGATAATATTTATTTGGAAATGGCTCATTAACGTCAAAATCAAGGCTTATTGAGTTATTAACATTAATACAATCATCAACGCTTACACCGCCAATCTTAGTGATAAAAACGCAAACAACCAGCCCCTTTGCTGTGTTTTTCACATCTATGTCATAAAGCCCAACGCCGTTCGCTGCGCAGGCTTTCTTGATCGTCGGCTCGATCTTTTCTATCATAAGCCTCTCCTCTCATTATAATTATACCACTGCTTTCACAGTGGTATCGGTTGAAAAAACGACCATTTCAGTCTGTCATTTTCAACCTTTATTCAATTTATCTTAAAGCCATATTTTGTCAAGTAGAACTTTATCATTTTTAAAAATAAATAATGAAGAACAAAAGAAGAAAAACAATGATTAAACAAAACTTCGAACTATCTGCATAATACCCAAATTACAAAATTTTTTATCCTCATTACAAAATAAGAGGCTGTTGCATTATAAACAAAAATAACTTATAAAAGAACAAAGCAGAATTAAAAAACATCACCCTCTATATATATAGGGCTTACAAAACGGAGTTTTTCGAAAACTATTTTTACCTAAAACAGCAGATGCCTACTACGAGCGGGTTTAGAGGTGTTTTTTTTACAATCTACTATCTTTAGTAAGGCTGTTGCATAGTAACCAAAATAGCTTTTAAAAGAAAAAAACAGAATCATAAATTAAATCAACCCCCTCTATATATATTGGCAGGACAAAATGGGTTTTTTTGAAAACTATTCTTACCTAAATCAGCAGATGCCTACTACGAGCGGGTTTGGAGGCAACTTTTTATTCCACCGACCAACAACTACCATTAGTTGTTCCAGATCCATCAATCAAGTTCACGAAGCGAAATTACCCATCAACTCAGCTCTCAGTTCTAACAACCCATTATTCTTCAAGTCTGTAAATCTGAATTATGCATTATTCAACGCCCTCTACTTGGTTGTTAAAAATCAATCATATCTCTGCTCTCAGTGTTTTTCAATCTTATCAACCTGAAATATCCGTTAATCAATACCCTCAATAATCATGTGTATTTTTTGTGTCTAATTTAATTGAAAAACAAGGCATTTTTTAAGCATATATGGGTAAGTTGCCTTGGTTTTATATGAAGCAGATTCATTGTGACATTGCTGAAAATATAGGTTGCCAAAAAATACATATTTATAATTATGTACTCAAAAGAGTAAAAGATATGAATTGGAGGAAAAATGGCTAATAACGAAGCAAAAGCAAATCCAAGCAAAAAGATTTTAGTTATTAATTGTGGTAGCTCATCTTTGAAATATGAGATGTTTTACATGCCTAATCAAGTGTCGATTGGTAGAGGATTGATCGAGCGTATTGGCGCTAAGAATGCCACAATTTCGCAAGATTCACAAGGTAGAAAGTACGCAACAACTTGTGAGATTTTGAATCATGAAAAAGCGATTGAGCTTTTAGTTGAAGCATTAACTGACAAAGATCATGGCATGATCAAGTCTATTGATGAGATTTCTGGCATTGGGCATCGTGTAGTGCATGGTGGTGAAAAATACTCAGCATCGACAATCATTGATGGCTCTGTAATTCAAGCGATTGAAGAGAATATTGAGCTTGCGCCACTACACAATCCACCCAACTTGACTGGGATTAGAATATTTGAAAAGCTCTTGCCAAATATCCCACAAGTTGCTGTTTTTGATACAGCTTTTCATCAAACTTTACCACCAGCAGCATATCTTTATGGTCTGCCAAGAGAATTTTATGATAAATATAAAATTAGGAGATATGGCTTTCATGGCACAAGCCACCGCTATGTCGCAAACCGTGCTTTAAAACTCATGAAGCGTGTCGCTGAAAATACAAACCTTATCACTTGTCACTTGGGCAATGGCGCCTCAATAACTGCAATTGCGTGTGGAAAATCTGTTGAAACATCAATGGGCTTTACCCCGCTTGAAGGCTTATTAATGGGCACTCGTAGCGGTGATATTGATCCTTCTATCATTATTTATCTCTTAGAACGTGGCTATTCAGCAAGTGATATTAATAATATTTTAAATAAAAAGTCGGGGTTGCTTGGACTATCAGGTATATCTAATGACTTACGTGACTTGGAACGTGAAGCAGAGAATAATAACAAAAATGCGATTGAAGCATTGGATGTTTATTCCTATCGCATTAGAAAGTATATTGGTGGTTATTCTGCAAACTTAGTGAAAGTCGATGGTATCGTGTTTACTGGTGGCATTGGTGAACATGGCGTTAAAATGCGCGAGAGAATATGCCGTAACCTGGAGAATATTGGGCTTTTTATGGATTTTGAAAAGAATAAAGTGCTCGGATCGACAGAAGGTATCATTTCTACACCTCATTCTCCTGTAACTATTATGGTGATCCCTACAAATGAAGAGTTGCAAATTTCCATAGACACATATCAGTTAATTGGCGAGCCATTAAGCGAATATCAGCTTTAAAAAATGCTTGATTATAATAAGAAAACAATTATTTTCAAAAATAATACGATTTATGTTGACATAATAACATATATCAAGTATTATTGAACAAATTAATTATTATTGGAGGTAATGGCTATGAAAAAATTATTAATATTGCTACTTGCTGCTACGCTACTTTTTGCTTGTGGAAAAAAAGAAAACGTTGAAACTGACGATGCAACAGTTACTGTCGAATATAGGAATTTCTATTTGCCAACATTTGCAGACTTGTTTAATTCCCTCGACCACTTACAAAGAGAAGACTTTGATAAGGTACTTGATGCTAAATATCAAAACGACACTAATGATGTTTTCCTTGCTTCATACTATCTCGGCTACCTTACAGCAGACGCAATAATTGCTACAAAATCAAGAAATAAGAGTAAATTAACTGAAATTGCAAACTTGATGATAGACTTTTCAAAGCTTATTGGCGTGAAAGAAGATGTGCAAAAGTTATCTGATGAATTGTTAAATATGATTCAACAAGATAAATGGGAAGAACTTCAAACTTCGCTCGATAAATATAAGAACCAGATCGAAATCTCTCTCTATGAAACACAACAATATGATTTGCTGACTCTCGTCCAAGTCGGTGGCTGGACACAAGGCTTATACAGAATTTGCACACTCATCAATGCAAACTACTCAGCTGAAAAGACAGAAATTGTCGATCAAAAAGGTATCTTGGCAAATATTATTTATAACTATAATATGATTGGCAATCAAGAAATTCAATCAAGAGAATGGTATAGTACTATTCAAGATAATTATCTAAAAATTGAAGATGTCGTAAAAAACAATACAGAAAAGACCTTTACAAAGGCTCAAATAAATACTTTAATGGAGCTTGCAAACAACGTAAACAAGGCAATGCACCAATAAAATATGTTTAAACAAAAATAGAGCCTCCTCAAATGGAGGCTCATTTTTTTAATAAGAATAGCTGTTATGAATAAAACAATTTGTTTATTGTTTGGGATTATACTTTTCAGCACTGTCTGCTTTGCTAAAATTCAATTTATCTCGGCAATAAAAACGATTGAAACCTCGACAGCAAAAGAAACCATCAAAATTGAAGAAAAAAGAATTGTCCCTTTTTCAGAATCTGTAGTAGCTGCGGACTCTACTCTAATTCGAGATAAAGATTATCAGATAGACTATATACAAGGCGAGATTAAGATTATTAGCGAGCTTGAAGCTAATTATATTCAAGTATCATATCTGTTTTATTCGCCTGAAGACATACCACCACTTTTTAATTATCAAATACACGACCTTGCCGATTCATTGGCGATTAATTCACCAAAAAGAGAGATATTTGACTTTTGGGCAGATAATAAGAAACTGACATTCTCCGGCAGCAAGACAATTTCTGTGTCCATTGGCAATGATAATGACTTTAGCCTCAATCAATCAATGTATTTAAAGCTCTCTGGCGAATTATCTGATAATGTATTTATTGACGCTCAACTAAATGATAGTCAATCTCCGATAACACCTGAGGGCAATACACGAGAACTGAGTAATCTTGATGAAATATATTTTAAATTGTATGGCAAGCAGTATGAAATTGCCTTTGGTGACCTCGAAATTGAGTTTTATGATACTAAGTTTATAAACTACTTAAACAAGTTTGAAGGAGTGAAAGCAAAGTATTTTAATAATAATGAGTTGCAAGCCGCAATTGCTGTGGCAAAAGGCAAGTCAGCTGATATAGAGTTACTGGGTACAAACGGTAAACAAGGTCCCTATTATTTAAAGCCCTCAAATGAATACACAAATGTGAAGATTATTGCTGGTACGGAGATTATTTATCTGAACTCGCAGCTGATGCAGAGGGGGGAAGACTACTATATTGATTATGATGAGGGGACAATTAGCTTTCAGATAAAGAATATTATTTCATCTGATAGCAGAATAAAAGCAACCTTTCAATACTCGGATGAAAACTATCGTAAGAATTTATATCTCCTTAATAATAAAACATATATCACTGATAGGTTGTCTTTTTCTACACATAGCATAGTTAGTGTTGACGACAAAAACAACCCCCTCTCTTTTACATTAACTGATGACAATATCGATTTGTTAAAAGAAAGTGGTGATAAGCCAGTTTATGCTGCAGGTGATAAGCTCGTTGACGAAGGTTTTGGTAATTATAAAAAGGTGCATGATGGTATAAATGAATACTATGTCTATGCGCCTGGAGATAGCCTCGCAGTCTATGATGTAAGCTTTACTTATGTAGGTGAAAACAATGGAGATTATACGCTTTTAGGTGTGCATAGTTATGAGTATGTGGGGTCTGGGCTTGGTAATTATCTTCCCATTGTGAGGCTTTATGCGCCAGAATACAAAGCTAATTGGGATCTGCAATTGGCGTATGAGCATGATATTTATCAGCTTAAATATGAGATACTTCTTTCAGATTATGATAAAAATACATATTCAAACAAAGATTCAAGTGACGACTTTTCTTATATCCAGGATGCTGAGTTGAGCTTTGATCTTGCTGAGCTTTTTCTCAAGCCAAAGATAAGTTTTGGGTTTCGTGAAAAGAAAAAGAATCTAATTACTTATGCTGAGATAGAAGAACCCTATGATTTCCAGTTTTACTATTTTCATAATCCCGATTCACTAGCCAGTACCAGCTATACGAGCAAAATAAAGCTAAATTATTATGACAAAGCCAGTAATCAGCTTTATATAAAACTCTTAAATCATAATAATTATGATGAACAAATTAGGTTGATTAATGAGTTTAGACTTTCGCAGCAGAGGTTCTTTCCAGAGCTGAACTATAATCTTATTGTTGGTGAACAAGATCTACAGAGTGGGGAAGAGCTGGCTTCGACTAATCATAGCTTAATGACTGCTTATCAGTTCCAACCATTTAAATTACAGCTGTCGAAAGACCTGATAGAGAATAAAGATGTTAGAGCAGACACTATTTTTGCGGCTTATAAAAACATGTCGGATATGATTGAACTAAAGTTTAATAAACTCAAATACTTCTCTGCTGGCGCTTCATATAAGCAAGATAAACGCTATGATTGGAAGGGAGAATATCAGCAAAGCTATGTCGCTGATCTCTATAAAACTGAGTTAATGTATGCCAAAAGCCTCAATACCAATGCAGTCAATTATTCTCGCAAGACTGTAGATTATTTAGGCAATAGCGAGAATCAAAAATATGACTTTGTTGAGGCGCGTGCAAATAATACTTTTTTAAATTCACTGTTGCAAACATATGTCAATTATTCGATTAGCAACCTTGAGTACTATCCCAAAATTAGAGAATTGCAGTATGTTGGTAGCGCTCAAGGCTTTTATGATAGTTTGGGCGTTTGGAGTGAAGATGGAGAGTATGACTGGGTTTATGCAATGGCAGGTAAACCTGTGCAGACTATCGATTTAAAAGCAGATTTGAATGGTATTATTAGCTTTAATAAGCTCAAACTTAATAATGATTTTATCAAAAAGTTCCAGCTTGATTCATGGTTTTATGTTTATGAAAGCACCAAAGAGCCTGATAAAATGCAGGTTTATCTGCTGAATCATAACTATTTAATGCAAGATTCTACAAGTATTTATAGCAAGATATTGCTACGAGAGACGCTTTGGTACAATCATATACCTGGTAAACTGATCTTTAAGTATGTATTAAATAATGAGAAAGGGCTCGATAATAGATACCACGAGCCCTCAAAGAATACACAAAAAAGCCATGAATTACAAATATTACTAAACAGATATTTGGAAATGGATTGGGAGCTCTCATTTATTGCAGGCAAAGAGTATGACTCAAGGTATTTGCTGAATACAGAGAGTAAACAGAGCAATATTAATATGAAGTATGTGTTTAGCAATAACCTAATTTTCAATACGAAAACAACATTTAGCATTGACGAAAATAAAAACTATATTGCTTCATGGAGTACTGTGCAAAAAGGTATTTCTGAAGATATAATGTATTTCTTGGGGGATCGATGTAGAATCAGTAGTAAAATAGACTTTTTACAAAACAAATCAAGCTATACTGAGAACTTGTATTTGCCTGAAGATAAAAGAAAAGGAGCTATTATAAAGTGGAATAATAGTGTGTACTATAGATTTAATACCTATACCCATTTGTCTTTTGATTATTCAGGTTATGATTATCCACAACGAAAAACAATTCACCAAGTGCGTATGGAAGTAAAAGCAGAGTTTTAAGTTTTTTGTGTCCTCCATCTACTAATCTTTTCAGCTGCATACTCTGCTGCTTTTAAGACAGCATCAAGTTTTAAAGGCTTAACAAAATAGTCTTCAAAGCCTGCTTCTCTAATGGTCGCAAGTTCAAATAAAGAAGAATAACCTGTCATGGCATGGATAATATCTGTAGGATGCTGTCGTTTAACTAATCTACATAATTCAATACCATTCATACCAGGTAGATTTATATCAAAGAACATGATTTGAATCATCTCTTTCTGTAAGATTTCTTGTGCTTCTTCAGCACTTGCAGCCTCAATAACTTCGAAGCCTTTTCTTTCAAAAAGCTTTTTTAGCAATAAGCGAATTGCTCCTTCATCATCAAGTACTAATATTTTTTGTTTATTCATTGTCCTCTCCTTTTCAAAGAATAATAGCCGAAACAAAGAAAAATGTCAAGAGATTATTTCAAATCATTGTAATAATCACTAATGGCGTTTGTTATTTCGTTTAGAAGCTCTGTCTGATTCTTTGTATCAATGTTTCTTTTGTCACCATTATCGTAGGTAATCACGACAGAACCTAAGCCACGAGTCACTTCTCTGATCTTTGGTATAACAATATGAATTTCTCCAAGGTGGTTGTCTTTAAAGGTGATAATTGGTTTCATAAATTCTCCTTTATATGATTATGTTCTTTGCAATAGTGTTCCATTCCAAGCCATGAGCGTTTTCTATGCAATTTTCAAAGATGCTTTGTCTCATATGATTAGATTTCGGGAGCTTTTCATAAACGCTTTTTGCTTCTCGCATTAAAATATCTTTTTCAATATTAGTTCTTTGCTGCGCATTTAATGAAAAATAATCTAAAGATGGATCGTCTGTTTTGGCAAAATCTATGATGTGAAATGGTTGGTCTTTCGTTTGCCATATTTTTTCTAAAAGAAAGGCAGAGCCACAAGCACGGCTCAATACAGCAATCCCACCATAAGGTATCGTCTCAATTTGTGCAATTCCAAAAGGCTCATAGATAGACATGCCGAGCTCGGCGTCAGACGCTATTCGTAGGTCTGAAAAGTCTGTACCTGAGGGCAATCGCTTGCCCAACTGCTGAGGTGTAAAACCAAATTGATTGATGAAAATTGCTTTAATATTTTTTGATTTAGCATTAAAATACTGCACCGACCAAAAAACATCATTCTCATAACCTACTAAGTCGGGCCAGTTTTCTTTATGTAGAAGGGGCCAGCCGTATTCTTCTTCCATTTTGTGTATATCAGAGCTTGGGCGCCCTGTACCGATTAAAGTAGAGAGGATAACAAAAAAACCTTTGAGATGATTTTCATGAAAGTAATTATCAAGCTGCTCCAAGAGAGCGATATCACGCCACAAACCTTTGCTAATGACTAATCGTGTAACATGGGTCATAATAATATCTGGAGTAAAATTAAATAAGGTCTCACAATACTTTTGTACTTTTTCTCTGCTGGCGAGCTTTCTCTGCAAATCAACTGAATTCACAGGAACACCATTGTAGGTAACTATTATCTTATTTGTCACTACATCAGGTACAAGGTATTGGAACTCCTTTTTTACCCAGTCGCCGACTGCAAAGATTCTATCAAAGAGCTTTGCATATTTAATCAGTTCATTTCTCGAGTTATGCTTTTGTGAACCAAACCTCTCTTCTAAAGAAATACGTCCCAAATCTTGCTCTAATATATTGTAAAAACTAATATCATGCCCATGATGCCCCTCTACAATCACCCTGGCGGTCGATACTTCATGCGCATAAAAAAAGAGTCTTTCACTCGCTTTTTTATCTTTTAAAATTGACAGACACGAGCAGACGCCCATATACTCATGTGAAAAATAATCAATTGCCTGATCTGTATTAATCAGCACTTTAAAGATATCTCTAAGAGGTATTGCTATGCGTAGATACTGCTCGAAATCCCAATCTGACTCATATAACTGGCAGTTAAACTTAAATAATTCCCAGAGTTGAAATTTATAAATACTCAATAAATCTGCCCTGATATTCTTAATGCTGAGCAAAATAATATCAATCGTTGTTGATTTATCAGGGTGAATATCGTCAAAAATCTCTTTTTGCCCATATACCAAGTCGATATGGTATTTCTCGACAATGCTACGAAAAGCTATATCATATGGTGAATTATACACATGATCAATATTTGAAAACAGGACTTTCGCATTACTACCGAGCCTATCTTGAGAGTTCTCTTGATCATCAAATAAAGGTCCATAAAAAAAGGTTTTATCATAAAAGCCTAAGTAATTTTGGCTGGTGCAAATACCAGAGAGAACTGCACCTATGCCACCAATCTTCTTTGCAGCTTCGTGTGTAATATGTATTGCTGAACGCATAGCTTCTCCTTTATGATTTATTCAATTAGTAGCTTTAATCCCTCTACGGTATCTTCAAATGCAGAAGATTCTTCAATTCTTTGTTTTAAAAACTGGTTCACCCCGCCGATTTTATCTATAGCAAAGTCAATATTAGCATTTGCCCCTCTTGAATATGCCCCAATATTAATCATGTCTTCGGACTCACGATAAGTGGCTAATATCTCAAATACTTTTTTGGAATTATCTTTATGTTCAGGGCTTGCGACACTGTTCATCACACGACTAATACTATTTAAAATATCTATTGCAGGATAATGTCCTTTGGCAGCTATTTTTCTTGAGAGCACGATATGTCCATCAAGGATAGACCTCGCTGCATCGGCAATAGGTTCATCCATATCATCACCTTCAACGAGTACTGTATAAAGCCCTGTAATCGTACCTTTTGCCGAGGTTCCAGCTCGCTCCAAAAGCCTTGGTAGAGCTGCAAAAACAGAAGGGGTATATCCCTTTGTCGTTGGAGGTTCACCCACTGCTAATCCTATTTCGCGTAATGCCATGCAATAGCGCGTGACTGAGTCCATCATCAAAAGCACGTTTAAACCCTGATCTCGAAAATATTCTGCGATTGTGGTTGCTACAAGGGCTCCCTTTACACGCGTCAATGCAGCTTGATCAGATGTAGCTACGACTACAACTGACCTTTTTAGACCTTCTTCTCCCAGATCGCTTTCTATAAAGTCTCTCACCTCACGTCCACGCTCGCCAATAAGTGCTATCACATTGACATCTGCCTTTGTATATCTTGCCATCATGCCTAACAAAACACTTTTTCCCACACCGCTACCTGCAAAGATACCCGTTCTTTGTCCTTTGCCGCAAGTCAAAAGTCCATCAATGGCTCTGATTCCCAATTGCAAAGGCTCCGTAATTCTTTCACGTGTCAGGGGGTTGGGAGGGCTGGCATAGACAGATCTTTTCTCTTTTAATTTAAGATATTCTTTGCCATCCATCGGATTACCTAAGCCATCAAGCACACGTCCCATGAGCTCATCTCCAACAGAGACAGAAAACGGTTCGCGGAAGGTTGACACTCTATTTCCAGGTGCAATGCCATATAGCTCTTTGAGAGGCATTAAGAGTGTCTTATTTCCTTTGAATCCAACGACCTCAGCCATGTGCACAACATCATCATTAGTATGAATATAACAAATGTCACCTATAGAAGCAGCGGGACCTAAAGACTCGACTATTAAGCCGATAATTTGAGATACCGTGCCATTTTGTTTGATAGAGTTTGTTTTTGCCAATATATCTGAGTACTTTTGTAAATTCAGATTATTAAACATTTTTTAGGAGCTTTCTTCTTATCTCATCAAATTGTGTATCAATATCAGCATCTACAGAACCAGAGTTAAACTCTATTCTACACCCTCCAGGACTAATATCAGGCGCATTTACAATCTCTACTTGCTTTGGTAAGTCAAATTGCAAATTGAGTTTATCAATATTATTTTTTACAGTAAGCCAATCTTTTGCATTGACCTGTATTTTTATTTCTTCTCTTTCATTCAGCAAGTTCAAGGCATTTTTTAAGACACTGAGCACAATATTTGGGTTTGTTTCAAGCTCAATATCAATTACTTTTCTTGCAATTGTTATGATAAAAGATAGTATCTCTTGCTCTTGATCCTCTCTCAATCTGTCAACTTGTGAGCTAAGATTTGCTATCAATTGATTTAAGATGATCAGAGTTTGGTTGACTTGCGCTTGCAGTTGTTGTTGAGCTTGTTTTGTACCTTCTTTAAGCCCTTTTTGATAGTTATCTTTGTTCTCTTGTTCCATCTTCAGATTCATTTTTTCGATGGTTTTATTTACATTATTCTCAATCATGTTATTAATAAGAGCAAGCTGATGTAGATCAAAAATGCTTGTAGAAGGGTCAGGATGTCCATCTACAAATCTTGCATTTTTTGCCTGCATTCCAGGATTGATATTAAAAAAGTATTCTTGTCCCTTTTTATTAAAGCTCATAGATGATTACTTCCTATTGTACAAAGTCTTCACCGCCCTTAGTGAGCTGAATTTCTCCAAGCTCTTCTTTCTTTCTTATCACATCTAAAATAGCTTGTTGGGCTGTTTCAACTTCTCTCAGGCGTACAGGACCTGCATATTCCATTTCTTCTCTAATGATAGTAGCACCACGCTCAGAAATATTCTTAAAGATCTTTTCTTGTACTTCTTCGACAACGCCTTTCAATGCCATTGCCAAATCTTTTTGATCAACATCACGCAATATCATCTGTATTGTTCTGTCATCAAGATACAAGATATCTTCAAAGACAAACATCAAGTTCTTAATTTCAGTAGCAAGTTTTGGATCTTTTGCAGAGATAGCTTCTAAAATGGATCTTTCGACTGTAGATCCAACTAAGTTGATGATATCCGCTGCAGCTCTTACCCCGCCAAATTGGCTTCCTTGCTGTGAGAAGTCTATTCTCTCTTCAAGGATTTGTTCAACTGTATTTATCATTTCTTGTGATACCCTTTCCATTGCAGCAAAACGTATTACGACGTCATTTCTCAGATCTTCTGGTAGCTCTGTTAACACATTTGCTGCCTGCAATGGTTCGAGCTGAGTAAGTACAAGAGCAATCGTCTGAGGGTGTTCTTTTTGAATAAAGGTGAGCAGCTGAGTCGAGTCAACTTGTTTGAGGACATTAAATCCTTTAACTTGCAGCATTCTTTGTATCTTTTTAATGATTTCCATTGCTCTAACATCGCCCAAGGCACTTTGTAGTAGCTCTTTTGCAAATTCTATACCGCCAAGAGAAATGTACTCTTGTGCTTTTATCATTTCGTAAAACTCTTCGAAAACAGCTTCTGATATTCTGGGTTCAACAGAGCTCAATGAGGCTATTTTTGCCGTAATCAATTCTACATCATTATCAGAAAGCAATTTAAAAACATTTGCAGAAGCCTCTGTACCTAAGCCAATCATTAATATTGCTGCTTTTGTTTTGCCATCCATATCTTTTATCAGCTCTTGATTCATTGCTATTACTTCTGGTGAAAACTGAAAATCAAAGTTCATCGTAACCTCTTTTTATAGCCTTAAACTAATCTCATTTTTGCTGCATATGTTGCAAAGCCGCAAGCGGATTATTTTCTATCAACCAGCTTTTTATAAGCCTAACAGCCACTTCTGGGTTTTCAATAATAAACTTCTGTATAGCTTCTTGCAAAAGAATTGCTTCAGTTTGTTCTATTTCTATATCTTTCATAGGCTTATATGTATAAGATATTTTCCCTTCACCCATAGGCATACCTTCTTCACCTTCATGATAGAAGCCTTCTCCAACTCCAGCCCCCTCTGCAAAAGCAGGTCTAAGCTCTTCCATTTCTTCTAAATCTGTTTCTGGCACTGCAAAGATCTTTTTAAACTGTCTGATTAAGATTATGACCAGAACAATTAAAATGATTATGACAAATCCTTTTTCTCCCATTTCAATAAGCTTTTGCGTCTTGATCTCTTTATCACGCTCAAGCTTTTGTAATTCTATTTCTGTATTGTCAAAGAGAGTTGAATTTACAACTAATTGGTCTCCGCGCTCTGCGTCAAAACCAACAGTATTTTGTACCAATGCTTGAATTCCAAGAATCTCTTCTGGACTACGTTCAGTATATTCTTTTACTGTTTTGCCATCTTTTTCTTCAATTTTGGTTTTATAATTAACATTAACAGCGACGGTCATCCGCTTAACGCTGCCTGTCTGATTAATAATCTTTTGTACAGTTGAATTAATCTCATAATTTGTTATCTGATGCTCACTTGAATTAGTGATATCATCTTTCATATTAGTAAGATTATTTGATTCGAGCTCTTCGGAACGAACGACTTGTCCCTCTGGGTCGTATTTCTCAACTGTTGTCTCTACTTGGTCAAAGTTTAGCTCTGCAGTTACCCTGACAACTGAATTATTTGCACCGAGTATTTGATCAAGCATAGATTGCACTTTGAGTGAGAGTTTGTTTTCATATTCTGTTTGAATACGCAGCTGCTTATTAGAAAGCCCTGTCACACCGTCATCAAATGCTTCTGTTAAAATCTTTCCATTTTGGTCAACAATTGTTACTCTTGCAGGATCAAGCCCTTCAATTGCTGATGATATTAAATTGCTAATACCCGTAATTTGCTTTTCTGTCAATCTCTGTTTTGTATTGATCATCACAGAGGCAGAGGGGTCTTCCTGATCTTCTTTGAATATCTTTTCTTCAGGGAATACTATATGAACTCGTACATACTCAACCCCTGCAATAGACATAATTGTGCGTTGAAGCTCACCTTCCATTGCGCGGCGATAGTTAATCTTCTGTTGAAACTCCGTTGTACCAAGTTGTGTCTTATCAAATATCTCAAACCCAATGCCTTGACTTTTTACTCCAATACTTTCTGACGCAAGGTTGATTCTTGTTGCAGGCACTTTGTCTGCGGGTATATAGATGGCGGTGCCATTTTCTTTAATATTATATGGTATTTTTTGTTCATCGAGCTTGGTGATCACAGTTTGAGCATCTTCAGGACTCAATTTTGCGAAAAGCAAGCTATATTCGACCTTTGTGCTCCATGAAATAAGCCAAACGATAACTGTAATTGTTAAAACAAGTAGGACAGCGAGCAAAACTCTCTGTCTTAATTCCATTCTCAGATATACATCTTTGAATTTACTTGCTACATGATTAAATCTATCCTTCATACAACCTCTGAACCTGAATCACAAATTAATTACATTGGACTTTTCATGACTTCGCGATAAGCTTCTAACATCTTATTGCGGATTTCCATTATCATTTCAAAGCTCATGCTTGCCTTTTCAACTGCTGTCATCACTTCGTGAGCGTCTATTTCTTCACCTGCAATTATTTTCTTTATATCCTTATCAGCTTCAATTTGCATGTCATTGGCATTATTTATGTAGTTTTTTAAAGTTTCATTAAAAGATATTTCATCTTTCTTGGGCTTAACTTGGCTTTTGTCTATGTTGTTTTCAATATCGCGTATCTTATTTATAGCTGTTAATCGTGGATCTACCATTTTTATACCCCCCTATAGTTTAATATCAATCTGACTTCCTTTAAGCAAATCAGTTGACTTTGAGCTATTATAAAAATTATTACTATATTTGTCAACAGCTAAATCACCAAATACTTCTTTTAATACTTTTTTCTCATCTGAACTGAGAAAATCTTTTAACTCAGATGGGCTTAGATCCCGCATTTCATCAAGGTGTGGGTTGCTTTTTTGGCTAATTTTTATTTCTTTCTTTTCTGGCTTTGACGCACGATATTTTTCTGTATATTTTTGATAAATATTACCTGCATTGCTTTGCTGAGTCTGAATATTATTGATTGCCATTTGCTACCACCTTATATTTTTAGGGCATTTCTAATCATGTCTTTGGAACTATTTAATGCTGTGACATTCGCCTCATAAGATCTCGAAGCTGAAATCATATCGACCATTTCCTGTACAATATTTACGTTTGGCATTGCCAAATAGCCTTGCTCATTGGCATCTGGATGAGAAGGATCATAAATCATTTTGAATGCCGATGGATCCTTGATTATATCGCTGACATACACGCCTATCGTCTTATCCTCATCCAGATATCTAAACTTTTGATCTGGCATATGTACATTTTTAGTCTCTGTCATATTAATGGTGTTTGGTTTATAATAATCAATGAACTTGCGCTCTTTACTACCTGCCTGTTGTTGAACAATATTTCTTCTATATGGATCACCGTTTTCGGTTTTCGTTGTTTCTGCATTAGCAATATTTTCGGCAATGACGTTCATCTTTGTTCTTTGCACAGACAAGCCTTGGGCGCTTATATCCATCGTTGTAAAAAGTGATTTTATTCTCATAGCACTACTCCTTATCTTCCTCTAATTGCACTTTTTATATTGTTAAAACGTTTCAAAATTAGCTTGGTGCTCATTTCATAACGAAGGCTATTCTCAGCCATTTCCGCCATTTCTCTATCGATATCAACATTGTTTAAGCCTGTATCATTGATCGGATCTTCTCTCAATACGACTTGTGGATATACTTTATTAATTGGCTTTCTACCTAATGAAATGTGTTTGTCATCAGTTAAATCGCCTTTTATTTTGTTTTTATTCAATGATTTTCTATATTCTTCTTCAAATTCTACTTTTTGCGCTTTATAACCTGGAGTCATAGCATTAGCAATATTATTAGCCAATGTCTTCTGACGTAAAGAATATACGTCCATACTCTTTTCTAAGTCTGGACACGCGGTTCTGTCAAATAATAAATCGGTAATCATCAGTTCACCTCCAAAAATACTATCTCTATATGATTGCAAACTCTGTGCCATTGTTTTTTTAATCAAAATCGCAATTATATGCAGGTTTTTTTTAAACATCTCTTTTAAAGAAGGAAATTTATTCCAATAAATGTAGAAAAAATTTCCAGATGCTATTACACAAAAAATACAAAAAAATGCAGCCTAAAAACTACTTTTTTCTACTAAAAATAGGGACACAAAAAAGAGCAAAAAATCTTGTTATCAAGTAAACTTTTCTCCCTTTTTACTAATTTTCAACTAAATGTTGTATATGTCTAAATAACAATGATATATCTCTGTGATTCCTCTTACATTCCCCTTGCTATCTTGGAGAATGAAAGGTAATCTTATAGGAATCAAAAGGGAATCTAAAGAAGATTTATTGAGCGTTTTTATGAAATAAAAAGAGATTGTAGCCAGGAAATCAAAATAACAAAAAAAAGAATAAAACAGAATTATGAATTAAATCAACACCACCTAAATATAGGCATTGCAAAATAGGGGGTTAAGGAAAGCTATTTTCACCCAAATCAGCAGATGCCTACTATGAGCGGGTTTAGAGATGTTTTTGTTTATCGTACCAACAACTATCCTTAGTTGTTCGATTAATTATTAAATTCCACACAGTGAAATTGGATAATTGATTTCAGTGGGGCAGAGACGGGCTTACTTAGAGTCAAGACTTCTCTCAGACAAATAAAAAAGAGCCTCGAAGGGGGCTCTTATTTTTCTATTTCATATACTTTTTAATATATAAGTCGTCTTTCCTGGTACATACAAAGCTTATGATAATGATAACCCATGGTGAAAGCATAAATGTCAGTGCTAACCAAAACATATCATCCTCCTTGCATACAATATAATATAAAGGAGAAAAAATGCAAGATTTAAAATCAGTAATTAAGTTTGATTTTAAGGGTAAAAATCAGATAAAATAAAAAAAGGGTGTTTAGGCAACCTGGTCAGTATAGCCTTCCGTGAGTTTCCAACACGGTTAGTGGTCAGGTAATGCCATGCACCCTATATTAATATAATCAAAAGCCAGAATTTGGCAAATCAAAAAACTTAATTTATTATGGTAAACTTATCACTTATCTCATTGCCATTACAAGAGAGTTTATAAATATATACGCCTGAAGGGAGGAAATTACCCTGTTCATCTTTTGCATCCCAATAGATAGTACTTTCACCTTTTTCCCGATAGCCCTGCATAAGTGTTCTGACTTTTTGCCCTTTAATATTGAAGATACTTAATTCAGAAACGCCCTTCTCATTGAGTTTAATAATAAAGTTGCCTCTATGTGAACTTGCACCAATCAAAGGATTAGGATAAAAGGTTATATTAATTGGTTTTATTATTTCAACAGGCTCATCGGTGTTCATAAATGGTTGAAATTCAAAAGCACCAATATCGATACTATTGCCTGTAATTCTTGGATTTCCTGCGAGGTCAGTATCAGGTAAAACTAATCCTTCAGGTAAATCAAGAGTCCCTGCATCAACTAATGGAGAATTTTCTGAAGGTATGCAATCATACCCACCCCATGAAAATAACATAGGATCGCCAGATATAATATTTTCCATAGTTGAAGTGAGCTCGTAGTAATTAGGAGAAATAATCTCAAGCGTATTATCTCCTAAAGGGAAAAAGCAGTTTTTATAATGAGCTGTTTGATCAGAAAATCCTAAATTATGACGAATACTATTGGCATAATGATTATAGATGATACTGTTATACATTTCAATATCTGCATTATACTGAATAATCATTGACCCGGCAGAGTTCGAAGTATTATTATTGATCAAACTGATATTTGACAGGATAAATTTCTGGCGAGCTCCTGAAGTATCACCACAAAAATTAAGCAGAGAAATTAATCTGCTTCCATCTAATGCAGATACATCTTGATTTTTCACATTTTTCAACAAAATATTGCTTAGATAAATGGGTATTGCCAGCTGTTCATCTGAGTTAAAATAGGATGAGGCCACAATAGCTATCCCACCGCCAAAATTATCTATTGAAATATTTGACATGACGACAGGATTTCCATTTTGACAAACTATGGCATTATGTGATCCACTGCCTTTTAATGTCAGATTTTTTAAAGTCAATCCGGGATAAATTTGAACTTCAAAATGAAATGCCGAACGAAGGTCATTTGTTCCGTCGATGTTGATATTGTTTGCTTCGAAATTATAAGAGCGAATGAGAAATTTTGAGAGATAGTATTTTTCACTTGCATTAATGACATTCATGTTTTCAATTTTATTATTTGTACATGTTAAGGTTCTGATAATGGCATATTTGTTTGCAGCATCGATTGTAAAAGAACCATTCAACCCAACAATATTCACATAAGATTTTAGTTTTAACGGGAGCAGAGATACCCCTTCTTCATAAGAATAAACGCCGGGTTCTACGAAAATAGTTCTTTGATGAAGAGAATCTCCTTTTACTCTCAAAACTGCCTGAAAGAGTGTTTTAAGAGCCTGATCAGGGCTTAATCCGCTATTGTTATCATCCCCGTTGGTGCTGACATAAACATCCGAATTTACTTCTTCTATCATTGCTTCCCTTATATCATAGGTCATATCGAAGCTTTGAGACTCAATCAAGAAGCTGGGTAATTTTAACCTGATAAAATAATCATTTGGTTGAGCAACAGTGAAGCGATTGAGTGGAACATGATAGGATTCATAATCAAAAAACATAATATCAGTTGCTACTTGTCCTGTATTGAAATAGACATCATTTCTTCTGATTGGGTCAATAACTACAGTAGGGTTACCTGGATACATTGATGAATTTTTTGCAATTGTTAATCCCCCTGCAAACCCTCTGTCTGTCGTGATATTGTATCTTATGACATTGGCTGAAATAATTCCTGATGAATGAAAAATATATAATCCTCCACCAGCACTTGAAGAATTATACTGAATAATATTATTATCGACTACGAATTGATCACAAAAACGAATAGTAACACTTCCATATGCAAATTGATCATTATCAGGGTTAAACTCGCCAGTTCCATGTTGAAAAGTGAATCCCGCTATTTTGATATAGGGTGAATTTATTACAAAAAGACAATTACCGACATAATCTGCATCAATAATGGTTTGAGAAGCATACAGACTATCACCTGTCGTTAAATAAAGACTGGCGAGAGTAAGCGATTTTTGATTAATTTTTAGTCGTTCAATGTAAGTGCCTGGATAGACTAAAACCGTATCAAGATCGTTTGCCTGATTGATCGCAGTTTGAATAGCTGAATACGTTTGATTAGCTCCAACTCTTAAAATATGAGCATTTAATTGAATTGTGACAAAGAGAATAATAATCAGAATGATTTTTTTCATGATGACTCCTATGAAAGAAGCAGAGACACCTGATAGCGTCTCTGCGTTATATAGATTATTTTAATATCAGGATTTTACCTGTTTTACGGGTATTATGAGTGCTGATTCTGTAATAATAAATTCCGTTACCAACAGTTTGATTGTTTTCGTTGTTTCCATTCCAGACAATACCATGTGTTCCCATAGCTAATTTTTGGTTGAGTAAAGTTTTAACTTTTTGACCTTTCACATTGAAAATATTAATACAAACATTTTCGCTTTTACTTAAAGAAAACTTGATAGTTGTACTTGGGTTACATGGATTAGGATAAGCAGAAACATTGTCAATGGAAGGACTGACTGGGGTAGTTTCAATATTGTCTTCAATATAAACATTAACACCAGCATAAGCGAATTCTCCTGCTTTTAGAGAAGAATTTTTTGTATCTCCGATAAGCTTGCCAGTGAGCATAATCTCACCTTCAGATTTATTATTGGTAATTGCTCTAAAGGTTAAAGGTATGCCTTCATAGGATTTTGTATAAGCTAAAAGTTGTACAGGGTATGCTGAGATTTTAGTTGCTCCGACGCAATCAAGACCTGCATAAACAGCAATCTCTTCGATGCCTGGAAATTCATCTAAATTGTCGATCATAATGGTCTCATATTCTGGTTGGTCAACATAAGAAAAATATTCAGGATATGTTGTATTTGGATAAAGCGCTACATCGTTTTTTGTGCCTGCTGTACGATTGTTTGCCCAGGTAAAGTTTGCAATTGATTCGCCAGACTTTAATTCAATTATATATGATTTACCAAATTCCATTATAAGAGAGTTTGCATTCATTGTTGGTATGATAACCGGGTCCAGTTTTCTTGAGCTGGACTGGTTCTGATAGTGCCATCTTTCAGCCCAAACATTCGCCACTTTGGATAAATTTGAACCTAAAGCCTGTGCTAAACTTTGATTATCCATCAGCCAATAACCTAACCAGGTGGTAGAACCGGAAGTTAAATTAACCGATATATTTTCAGATATAACATTTCCCGTTACAAGATTGTCATTGTCTGTTCCTGATGGGACATAGATTTTATGACCATTATGATGATTTGTAGTATATGAGCCATTGTAATTCCAATCTCCATTTGCATCCTTAAACAAATAATTTGTTGTAGGACGATTTGGACTTGTTTCTTGGTAATATGATTTTGTAGAATTCCCAAAACGAGATAACACTGCAGTAGGAGATAAACTTGGATCTAAAATTGGGAAAGATTCCCATCTCCAATTAACTGCGCTACTCATTTGCCTGTTCATGGAAGCGATACCAAATGGTGCTTCTGTTTCTGAATAATGATAAAATCTTTGATCAGTAGGTCTGCCATTTACAGGGAAATATTGTGTGCAATATGGATTAATTCTTTCTAAGAGTTCAAGATTTGGTGTTTGAGCTGTACCAAGATTTATATAGGGAGTTATAGTCGTAATAAAATAGGGATTAGCTTTATTTTCAGAAAAGATATTGCTTGCTAAATCATTTTGATAACCATCCTGAGTATATGCATAGCTTTGAAAGCCATCACATAAAACGAATGTTTTGTTTGCGTAATTTAATTTAAAAGCATTGTGTCTCATCATATTTTTAAAAGCATGTAAAGGTTGATAGCCTTTACTATTGAAATGGGCCATTAAATAAGCATAATAATGAGCAGATTTGTAATTAGAGCCGGATATATTATTCGTAGTTTCAATTAAAGAAATTAAAGTAGGATCAATATTGTTAGTATAAGTATTCATATCAGCAGTATTATCAATAGTCCCTCTGTGAATAAACGCATAATATCTGTTGTTTTTTTGGACAACCATAGGCTGAGGGTCAACAACATTGTAAGGAGGTTCTGTCGCATTTCTTGCATGAATCATGATAATTCTTGGGCTGTTGTTTAAGATCGTATTGATAGCAATCTGAAATTTTGGATCTTCATAGATTTTTCTTGATCCAGCAAAACGGTAACTATTGGGAGTTTCAGAATAAACTGAGGTAGCAGGGTTAAATAAATAATTAGTACCAGGTATTGGTTGTCCATTAAGTTTGAATGCAACAATACCCCATCCATCATCTTTGCCATGATTAGTTGCTTCACTTATAAGTTCATCAAGTGCATTATTAACCTTATCCGCAGTCAAAGCTGAGCCATCCCTACTGGTGATAACCATAATTGAAGCATTGAGAGTTGGAATTGGTATACTAAAAAAGCATAATAGTCCAATTACTAATAACATTTTTTTCATGAGACGCATAATCCCTCCTTTCTATAATACTAATTAATTAATAATAATATATATGTCAAGATCTTTTTTAAAAATTATAGATTTAGAGGGATTGATTAATGCACAAACTTGGTTTTCAGACTCGAAACAAGCTGAAAATTGAATGCTGAGATATGAAATGTAATCGATCTGAGCCCACTAAGTAGAGTTGTTTGTAAAAAAAATCACCTCTAAACCCGCTCGTAGTAGTCATCTACTGATTTAGGCAAAAATAGTTTTCGAAAAATACCATTTTGTAAGCCCTATATATATAGAGGGTGTTGTTTTTTTTATTTATGATTTTGCTTTATTCTTTTATAAACTTTTTGGGTAATAGGCAACAGCCTCATAGTAGAAAAAATACACAAAAAGCGACAAATCTGATACTATTTCTCATTTTTTTTTACCGACAGTAGTAATAGCTTATTTTTAGCTTTCTAAAGCAAGCTCCAAACATCCATAAAAAAAGAACTTGACATCTTTAACCATTGGTTAAAATGCTTTCGAGATAGCTTGAAAGGAATAAAAATGAACAACGATGATAAGGTAAAAACAGAGAGTATAATTTTTGCAGCAGCGATGGGTGAATTTCTTGAAAAGGGGTATAATGGTGCGAGAATGCAGGCTATTGCTGATAAGGCAGGGATTAATAAGGCACTCTTGCACTATTATTTTAAAGGGAAAGACGATCTTTATAAGTCGATATTTAAAAAGGTTTTTGCTGACTTTTTAATTTAATCATCATCAATACAGATCAGAATTTGAGCTTCAAAGAATACCTAAAAGCCTTTATTGCTAATTATATCGACAACCTGTCGCAGAGGCAAGATCTGCTCAAATTTCTTATTTGGGAGCTGGAGAATGAGGCAAAGAGCATAGGCGAATATATACGCAGCCTACATAATGAATCATCGCCAGCTGTGGGTTTTCCCATTTTTAAAAAGATTAATGAGGCGAAAGAGCGTGGAGAGATACGCGAGTTAAATACTTTTCATCTCATTATCAGCATAATTGGCATGTGTTTATATCCTTTTATGGCACAGAGTATTATCAAAAATATCTGGGTAGAAGTTGACTTAAATAGTGAGAGTTTTCGCCAGCAGAGAAAGGAAGAGATCTTTCAATTAGTCTGGAATGGAATACAGAAAGGAGAGGCTAATGGCGACTAAACATCTAAAAATAATAGCTTTACTCGTAGCGTTATTGACAGTATTGATGAGCCTTGATTCTAAAGAGTTGAGTCTACCAGAATTGCAGGAATTAGCCTTACAAAACAATTTATTATTAAAGCAAATAAGATCGCAAGTGGAGAGTAAAGCCTTGCAAGAGAGAATAGCAAATAATGCAAACTACCCGCAATTATCTGTCTTTTCAACTGTTAGCTACAATACAGATATCACTAAAATGGATATTTTAAATCAGCAAAAAGAGATTGGCACACATGATCGCTATGACTTTGCCTTGCAGGCAAAGCAGAGCCTGTGGACAGGAAATAGAAATCGACAGACAATAAAGACAGCAAAACTTGAATCTGAAGAGGCAAATCTCCAATTAAAAGCAATGGAGACAATGATTTCATATCAGTGCTCTCATTTATATTATCAGATTTTGGCTTTGCACAAGCAGGTTGAGCTCTACGATGAGTCAATCTCAAGACTAAACAATCAACTTGCCCGAGTGACAAATCTCTATCGAGAAAAGCAAGCCGTCAGCTTAGATACACTTGATGTCAGCAATCGCAAATTGAGCTTAAAAAGCCAACAAAATGAGTGTAAAAACAGTATAAAACAGTTGATGTTGCAGCTGCAGGAGATGGTGAATACAGAAGAAGAAATCTTCCTGAATAAAGGGCTCAGCGCATTTCCTGAGATAAATACTTTAACTTACTATAAAGACAAGGCATTAGCGTTGAGAACTGAACTGCTTACTCTCGACGTGCAAGATAATAAGATTGATGCACAAAAGACTATCATCAATTCAGGTAGAATGCCACAAATATATGCCTTTGGCGAATATCATTTGGCAAATCCTGGTATTCAACAAAATGAGGGCTGGAACCCGTATGGGATTGTGGGGGTGACCTTTAGTTGGAATATATTTGACTGGAACACTACAGATTATCGAGTTCAGCAGATCAAACTTGCACAAAAGCAGCTATCATCAGAAAGAGAGAGAACTGCCCAGCAGATAGCTCGTGAAATAGAGCAGGTTTATATGAATATTGAGCTTGGTTTGGAGCAAGATCTCATACTAAACAAGCTGGTAGAGCAGGAAAATCTACGCTATCAACTTGCACAAAAGAGAGTAGAGAATAAGGCTATGTCAAACCTTGATTTATTGGATTATGAGTCCTATCTAAATGAGGCAAAAAGCAAGTATGAAATCAATAAAATACGTATATTCGAGCTATACGAACAGTTAAAATACTACTGTGCAATGGAGGAAAAATGAAAAGAATAATGATCGTATTAATATTCACCCTGCTTATTTTAACAGCCTGTAAGAGGGATGCTGAAGAGTGGACCAGCCTTGCAGAATTGCGTACTATAACTTTGTCTTCACAAACAAATGGTAAGCTGACAGATTTATTCTTTCAAGAGGGTGACAATGTGCAGAGGGGCGATATTATCGCTATTATCGACACAATGGCTTTTCATCTACAAAAGAAAGAGATAAAGGCAAGTATGCATGAACTTTCAATACAAAAACAGAGCAATACCCTCCAATTGCAACAGGCGGAAAAGGAGATTGCATATCTCGATAATAAAGTGCAGAGAATTGCCTCATTAGTAGAGGCTGAGAGCTCTCCAGAACAGAATCTCGACGACATTAAAAACACCCTTCATCAAGCTGAGAGCCAAAAGAAGATAATAGAAAAGCAAAATGAGGCTATCGTAGCAAATAGAGAGCAGTTAAATGCGCGCTTGATGCTGGTCGATAAATCAATAAAGGACTGCATTTTGAAGGCACCTGTTGATGCTTTTATCAACCAAATATACTATGAATTAAGCGAAACAGTGACCATGCATAGACCCGTCGTAGAGCTGATCGATATGGCAGAAGCGACTGTCATGATTTATGTCAGCCAAACTCAATTGGCAAGCATGAATATTGGCGATAAGATGCTTGTAAAAGTTGATGGGAGCAATAAAGAGTTCCCCGCTAAAGTTATCAAAATCAATAATAAGAGCGAGTTCACTCCCAAGCAGATCTTGACGCCCGACAATCGTACTTCCTTAGTTTATGGCGTCAAAATCAAATTAGATGAGGCAAGTACAGAGATAAAAGACGGCATGCCTGTAATAGTAAAACGAGGGTAAAATGATAAAGATAGAGAGCGTCAGTAAGAGTTTTGGTGATATCCTTGCCAACGATAATATCAGTTTAATTATCGAAGAATCACAGATCGTTGGGCTTATTGGTCCCGACGGCGCTGGCAAGAGTACATTGATGCGGCAGCTATGTTCGCTCATCAGCCCCGATTTAGGGCATATTGAGATTGATGGACTGGACACAGTAAAAAGCCAGCGTGAAGTACGCACTTTAGTAGGCTATATGCCGCAACGCTTCTCTCTTTATCCCGATTTGACTGTTGAACAAAATATCCTATTCTTTGCAGACCTCTTTGATGTCCCAATTAAAGAGAGAAAAGATAAGCTGGAAAAACTCTATAAGTTCTCAAATTTAAAGGCATTTAGCAAGAGACAAGCTGGCAAATTATCAGGCGGTATGAAGCAAAAGCTGGCTTTGTCATGCAACCTCATTCACACGCCCAAATATTTGTTCTTAGACGAGCCAACATTCGGTGTTGACCCTGTTTCACGACAGGAATTTTGGGAGCTTATCTTTCAATTAAGAGATGAAGGCATCACCGTCTTCGTTTCTACGCCCTACCTTGACGAGGCGAGTGTTTTTGACAAGCTGGCTCTGATATTTAACGGTAGATTGATCGCCTACCAACAGCCCAGCGCGATACTTGCTGCCTTTCCCTATCAAATATTTGTTTTGCAATCTACTCACTATGATTATTTTGCTCAAATGGCAAATGTGGTTTACCTGCATCTTTTTAACAAGAATATCAATATTGCTTTTTCCACTGAGCCGAGCGAAGATCAATGGCAAGAGTGGCTTGATAAACGTATTATTTTGAGTTATGAAAAAAAGAAAACCACTTTAGAAGACGTGTTTTTGCTACAAAGCAAGCACAATGTGGAGTTGTAAAATTGAGTAAAATCTTATCAGTCTATACCAATAAAATCACCAAGAAATTTGGATCCTTTACTGCTGTTGACAACGTCGATTTAGAAGTCTATCAGGGCGAAATCTTTGGCTTTCTTGGCGCAAATGGGGCAGGCAAGAGTACGATGATTCGCATGCTCTGCGGGCTACTGACGCCCAGCGCTGGTGAAGCAAAGGTCGGGGGCTTTGATGTCTATAAAGAGTCCGAATTAATCAAAAAGAGTATTGGCTACATGAGTCAGAAGTTCTCACTTTACAATGATTTAACAGTAGCTGAGAATATCGATTTCTATGGCGGGGTTTACTCTTTAAATAAGAGAAGTATCCAAGAGAAAAAAGGAGAAATAGCGGTAGAATTGGACTTAGGTAGGCAGATGAATCGCCTCACCAGAGACATACCCGTGGGACTGAAACAAAAGCTGGCACTTGCTTGCGCGATGCTGCACGACCCCCGTATTATCTTTTTGGACGAGCCAACTTCTGGTGTCGATCCTAAGGTGAGAAAAGACTTTTGGAATATCATTTACCAGCTGTCAGAGCAGGGAAAGACGGTCTTTGTCACGACTCATTTTATGGATGAAGCAGAGTATTGTCATCGATTATCTATCATGCATCAGGGCAAGATTATTGCTTTGGATAGCCCTCAAAACCTCAAGAAAAAGAATGAGGAGAACTCTATCAATGACGTCTTTATCAAGCTTATTAGGAGTCAAATAGATGCAGATTATCAATAAAACACGCGTTTTTGCCATTGCCAAGAAAGAGTTTTTTCATATTATTCATGATACTCGCAGCTTGATCATTGTCTTTCTTTTACCCTTAATTCAGCTAATTATGTTTGGCTATGCGCTCAATACCGAGATCAAAAATATCAATTTGGGCATATCTGACAATGCCAAGACAGAGCAATCAAGGGCGCTTATCAAGAGGTTTTTGGGCTCTGATTTATATCATGTTTATAGTATTTCTAATAACTCTGATGATATACACCATGCGTTTTTACAAAAGAAAGTAAATGCTGTACTGTTAATCAGCCACGATATGCGCAATTTACAACTGATTATTGATGGCTCAGACCCCAATTCTGCCTCGATTATCAAGAATTATATCAGTCAGACCCTCTCTTCTGGGCAAAGCATTATTCCGATTGATATTCGCACGCAACTTCTCTTCAATCCTGAGTTAAAGAGTTCGTATTTCTTTGTCCCTGGACTAATTGCCTTGATACTTGTGATGATCTCAGCACTTTTGACAAGCATTTCCATTACTCGAGAAAAAGAGAATGGCACACTCGAACAACTGCTCGTTTCGCCATTATTGCCCTTGGAGTTTATTCTGGGCAAATTATTACCCTATATCTTTATTTCTATGACGATAGGCTTTTTAATTCTCATCTGTGGTCTTTTGCTCTTTGATGTGGTATTTCTTGGCAGTGCGATAGCATTTACCATCTTATCTTTTGTCTATGTGTGCACAGCTTTGAGCTTTGGCTTGATGATATCCACAGTCTCTCAGACGCAGATGCAAGCGATGCTCATTGCGCTAATATTCACGATGATGCCTACTCTCATGCTGAGCGGGTTTATGCTTCCGCTGGAATCGATGCCGTGGTTAATTAGAATTATCTCATGGATTGTGCCTGCCAAATTTTATTTGAAAATTGCCCGTGGATTGATGATAAAGGGAAATAATCTCACTGAGCTGCTCGAACCAATGCTCTTTTTACTGGGATTTACTATCCTCTTATTGAGTATTGCGTGGAATAAATTTGCCAAGCAGATGAAGGAACTAAAATGAAACGTCTTTTAAGCCTGATTAAAAAAGAGTTTATCCAAATATTTAGAGATAAATATATGACAAAGCTAATCGTCTTCATACCCGTAGTAATGAACGTTTTGCTCGGCTTTGCAACCAGTAATGAGTTAAAAAACTACTCCCTCATCATAGTCGATTTAGACCAGAGTAATATTGCACGAGAGCTTATTCTGCGCATCTCGCAAGCGCAAGAATTTCATGTTGTTGAAATCACACAAGATCATAATCTTATTCATAAAAAGCTGCACCTTTGGCAAGCCAAGGGAGGGGTGATTATTCCCAAAAGTTTTGGCAAAGATTTGCTGCTCAATAAGGCTCCTCAGCTCGAACTGGTCTTTGATGCTGTCGATGGCTTATCAGCGGGCTTGGCAAGTCAGAGTATCGCCAGTTTAGTCAATAATTTTGCTCAAGATATAGAGAAATTAGAGCCTTCTATCAAGGTCGATGAGCGTATTTGGTACAATGCCGATATGACGCCGTATCAGTATATGGTGCCTGGCATAGTGGCAATACTCGTTACCATTATTTCTATGCTTTTCTCATCGATGGCATTAGTAAAAGAAAAAGAGATGGGAACCCTTGAGCAATTGATAGTTACCCCCATTAAAAAGTGGGAGCTCTTGGCAGGCAAGCTAATCCCCTTTTTAATAGTCAGCCTTGCTGAATTTTACTTGGCACTATTTATCGGGCAGGCTGTGTTTGGCATCACCATGCAAGGCTCGTATTTGCTTCTAACTCTCTTAGCAATACTCTATCTCTTCACAACTTTAGGACTTGGCGTGAGCATCTCCGTGATTAGTCAGACACAGCAACAAGCCTTGTTTTTCACCTGGTTTTTTGTACTCTTTATGTCATTGCTCAGTGGCTTATTTTTCCCTGTTTCCAATATGCCAGACAGCATCAGATGGGTGGCAATGCTCAATCCTATGATGTATTTTGTAGATATTATGAGAGAGGTCTTTCAAAAAGCTAATCAGTTTAGGTACTTGCTCAAAAGTGTGATCCCACTGACAATATATGGGATATTTGTCTTTAGTTTTAGTGTGATTAAGTTTCAAAAAAGAATTGATTAAAAAGCAGGTTTTATTCATCAAGTCTCTTTCTTTTTGAGATATTTGCTCTCTTTTTTTGTCTTTTTTGCAAAGAATAATAAATATTTACTCCTATTTAAATTAGTGATAAATAATAAAATAGAATAACACATTCTTATTATTAATAAAAAAGATAAAAATATATGTTGACACAAAAACCCCATTCCACATTATTGCAATCTATAGAGTGAACGGAAACAAACTGCGGGGTGTAGCGCAGCCCGGTTAGCGCGCTTGATTTGGGATCAAGAAGTCGGAGGTTCGAATCCTCTCACCCCGACCAGTATAGATAGTTTAGGGGCGTTTAGCTCAGTTGGGAGAGCGCTTGCCTTACAAGCAAGTGGTCGGGGGTTCAAGTCCCTCAACGCCCACCATTTAAACTCTGGTGTCTGCCAGAGTTTTTTTATATTTATTATACTTAGTCATGTGCCTTTCGCTTGTTTATCCTTTTTTCTTGAAATTATACTCATTTTTGTCATATTTATGATGCTTAATATAATCTATTGTTATTAAGTGATTTAGAATTAGCAAAAAGCTACAAAAAGAATAATAATTAATATAGCTTGACAAATAAGCCCTTTTTTTATATTTAAATTGTATAAAGAGTCTTGGAAATGGAACGATGCTCTTTATAAAGATAGCGTGTTAATTTAAAAAAATAAAAACAGAAAAGTCTGCAGGAGGACCAATGTCAAGTCTTGATTCAATGCATTACTACAAGGATATTAAAGAAATGTCCAGAGTTCGTGCTGTTGCTGAAACAGTTATGAACAATCCAAAAGTAAGGAAAATCAATGCTGCTGAAGCCTATGAAATGGCTAAAAAGCAAGCAGGAGTTTTTGAAACAGATCTCGAAATCTATCCACCTTATGCAAAACAGCTTGGTTTACCTAAAGGTGCAAAAGTACTCAACGATTGCCATGGTAAAATCGTCGGTCGTACAGCAAAAGCAAGACGCTTTTACAACAAGCTCGACCAAGATCACAAGGATAAGGTTGAAGGCGATTTAAGAGAAGCAATGTTCCAAATGGAGCAGTATCCTCTAATCAAAGCAGAAGCAGTTTTAGGACAAGATCCTGATTTGATGATTAAAGCAACCTTCGTTACTACTGAGTCAGACGCTATGAACGTTTTCAATTGGCTTTGTAATTTCACTCCTATCGAAGTATTTGAAGAAAAATATAAGAACAGTAAAAAAGTGGATATCGTTGATATTATTTTAGTTGCATTCAATGAATGGACTTGCGATGATCCTTTCTATAATAATGTTGGTGCTCCACAATTAGCGCTGGTCGATGAACTTCACAATGTTATTTTTAACTTTGGAATGCGCTATTTTGGCGAAAGAAAAAAAGGCACATTGACTCTCGGCTGGACCTCTGGTATGAGATTAGGCATGGCAGCTTGTCACGGTGGAATTAAAGAAATTGACTTTACCCACTGCGCAGAAGAAGAATATAAAAAATTAGGCAAACGTTCCATCGCATTCTTTGGCTTATCAGGTACAGGCAAGTCATCACATACAAACTCACATACCAATGGCGACACACTGCCAAAGGGCTTCAAAAAAGTTGTATTACATGATGATGCTTTCCAAATAGATTTGGATGATAAAATATGTCGTGCATGGGAACCAACCCTCTTTGACAAAACAGATACCAGACCTATTGGCCACCCAGACTGGGAATATGTAATATCTTTGATGAATCACAGCGTACTCAATGTCGATGGCAAAAACATTCCACTTGGCCTTGATTCTCGCCAAGCGAACGGCCGTGCACTCTTTGAAAGAGAGATGCTCGGTGAAACTGTAGACAGATGTAGTTTCCCTAAAGCTCTATGCTGGCTGATGAAAGACACTGTTTTGCCACCACTCTTGAAGTTTAAAGACAAGCACTTAGCAATTGCTATGGGCGCAGCTTTGATTACCAAGAGAAATAAAGCTGAAAACGTATCTGCTGAAGACCTCAAAAAACTCGCATTTGAACCATTTGCTAATCCATTCCGCGTTTATGACTTGTGGAAAGATGTTGAAGCATTCTTAGCTATCGCTGATAACGGCGCTGACTTCTATTCATTCAACTCACAAGGCTTATGGAAAAAGTCCGATACAGAGCTGGAAGCAATTAAATTACAAACTTCTTTAACTCTACAATCTGGCATTTTATTAGACCAGCTTGAGTGGGAAGACTGGGATGCATTACCAGGTGCTATGATTCCAACAAAAGAGAGTGTTGACAAGATTTTACCTGGCTTCTATGATAAATACAATACCGCAACTCGTGAAAATATGAAAGAATACAAAGAGCTTTTGCAAAGCAGATTCCAACAGAGAATAGACTTCTTAAAGCAAACTGACATTGCTACAAAGCCTGAAATGCTCGAAAAATTAATAAATGCGCTTAGCATTAAAGCATAATAGTTAATCAAAAATTGATGTTGAGCCGTATTGACAATACGGCTCACCTTTTTTAAACTATGTTAGATAAATTACTAAAAGACATAAATATCGTCTTAGCGTCTAAATCGCCTCGTAGAATCGCTTTATTAGAGATGCTAAATATAAAATTCTTGCATATAGAATCAACCGCTGATGAGACGATCAACGAACAAGACCATAAAAACCCAAGAAGATACGCCTGTCGAGTTGCTTCTGATAAATGCAATAATATTTCCAAAGATATGTTCCCAAACTGTCTTATTATCGCAGCTGACACGATAGTTTATCACAACAAACAAATACTCGGAAAACCAAATAGTGAAGACACCGCTTTTGCATACTTGTCTTCTCTTTCTGGCGATACTCACGCTGTTTACACGGCAATCTGCATCAGCTACAAGGCAAAAACATACTCCGCCATTGAACGTACCAATGTCGTATTTAAAAAGCTATCAGAACAAGAAATACGCGATTATATAGCTACACGAGAGCCGATGGACAAGGCAGGCGCTTACGGTATTCAGGGCTATGGATCGCAGTTTATTGAAAAAATAAACGGCTGCTATTTCAATGTTATGGGCTTTCCTATCAACAAATTTTACCAATTAATTGAGCAAATTCTCAAAGGATGATTTATGAAGACTTTATTCACCAATGCAAAGTTTTATTCCATGGACAAGAGAGATGACTATTTCGATGCTTGTCTTGTTGAAGATGGTTACGTAAAAGAGACATTTAAGGGCAATATCCCTAACTTTCAAGGCAATATAGTTGACCTAAAAGGCGCATGTGTTTTGCCTGGTTTTATTGATTCACATACCCACTCTTTCGAGGGAGGGCTCTACAGTAAAGGTGTAGATTGTTCAAATATCAAAGACCTTGCTGAGCTATTCGAGCTACTGAGCCAAGCAAAGCCCATGAGTAATATGGTTTTTGCTTGGAATTTTGATGAGAATAGTATCACAGAAAAGAGATTCCCCACAATAGAGGAGCTCGATAGAGTGATTCCTCATATGCCTCTTCTATTACGTCGTTCTGACGGGCATTCTTGTATTATCAATACCAAAGCCTTACATAGCATCAAGTGGAAATACCCCCTTCCTGAACCTTTTACAGGACTCTTACGCGGCGACCTAAATGATAATGCAGCACATTGGTTTCATAAAAATCTCTCCGATGAGTCTATCCTTGATGCTTATCATGCGGCTGAAGAGATAGCTTTCAAAACTGGACATACGACCGTCTTTACCATGATTGGTGACGCTCAGGATGATGTTTTGCACTTTGATTTAGTTTTTAAGCATCGCCTTGATTTTCGTATCGGCTTAGAGCTTTATCCTCAGATACTCAATATCGACAAAGCCCAAAAGTGTAATGAATTTCTCGTTGGAGGCTGTATCCTCGCTGATGGTTCTTTTGGCTCACACACTGCCGCTCTCTGCCAGCCTTATGCTGATATGCCCGACAACTACGGCATCGCCTACCAAAGTCAAGCATTTTGGGATAAGTTTCTTCTTTACGCAAACAATCGCACATTACAAACTGCTGTGCATTGCATTGGCGACTTTGCCATCAAGCAGCTTATTACAGCGATAGAGAGGGCGCAAGCGGTAGGTGAAAGCTTCTTGCAACACCAAATTATCCACTGTGAATTAGTAGATGATGAAATGATTGAGAGAATGGCAAAAGCGGGTATTAGCGCTGTCATGCAGCCTGCATTTGATAGATATTGGGGTGGAGAAAATGGTTTTTATGCAAAGGTCTTAGGTAAAGAACGAGCACTCTCTACAAATCGCTTAAAATCTCTGGTCGATGCTGGAGTACTTGTTACAGGCAGTTCAGACTGGTATGTCACTCCTATTGATGCACTTTTAGGCATTGATTCTGCCTTGAATATGCACAATCCAAAAGAGCGTTTAGATATCTACGAAGCTGTCTCGCTTTATACCAGAAATCCATGTAAACTCATTTTTGTAGAACCTTCATTTGGCTTTCTTGTACGTAATTCCAACGCCGACTTTGTCTGTCTTGATAAAGATATCTTTGAAGCTGGCAATGTAAAAGATACCCATATTACTGCTGTTTACAAAAAAGGCACAAAAGTGTATGGCGATAGCTAAAGAGCTGACAAAAGCGATCTTAAACGAACATCAAGCGCATCCGCAGCTCACACTAATAGATTACTACAAATACTTCTCACAAAGCGCATTTGGTCCTGGTCATATCATTAAAGATATAGATAGTGCCAGAGCTTATTTGGAAAAGGAACTTGAAGAATCTACTGCTTTTGACCCCATCGAGATACAGGCTTGTGATTATTTCTTGCCCTTTTATCGTGTGAATCTTTCTCTATTAAAAGAGGAAAAGCTTGGCATTGACGAGTATTTCACCGCCTTTATAAAAAGTGCACATGAGATTGAACCTATCAAGCAAATGCACTTTCTCGCCCGTTGGGAAAACATCGTAAATGCAATCAAAAAGTTATACATTATGAATATAGAGGGCGATGAGCAACTCCCAAGCTTTGCACATGACCTATCTTTTTTACAAGAGATGCACCAGCAAGGGCAGTATATCTGCCATCATTCAAACCAATTTAAAAGAGCCTATAATCCGCATTATAGGCTCATTCATAGAGATTTTATACCAAAAGCATTGATAAATGATTTAGCGAAAATCCCACATTGTCGTTAATGAGATTTAAGTTTCGAAAAGCTATATAGAAAAAAGATGGCTGTATATAAAAAATATAACTTTTAGAGGCTTTTGCACATAAATCAAAAAAAGATGTTAAAGAATTAAGTAGATTTATACATTTTTAAAACACCACCCTCTATATATATTGGCAGGACAAAGTGTGGTTTTTCAAAAACTATTTTCACCTAAATCAGCAGATGCCTACTACAAGCGAGTTTGGAGGCAACTTTTTTTTGAACAACACACTGCAACACACTACAACGCACTTACAACTCACTTGGGGTTTAAAGCCTTTGACAAACGGTTCCATATCCTACAAACACAAACAATCATCTTTTTTGAGAACTGAGCCCTCTACATATATAGGGTTCACAAAACGGCCTTTTCTGAAAACTATTTTCACCTAAATCAGCAGATGCCTACTACAAGCGAGTTTGGAGGCAACTTTTTTTACCGTACCCACAACTATCCCTAGTTGTGCAGCGAAGCTATTGTTTATGTACTCGTAGGCAATCAGCGTGTCAATGGGGACAGGGGAATTGACACTCTTGGAGTAAGATGATTAGTATAGATCGTGTCAACACACCTGTCCCCCTTGACACTTTTAAAAATGCTTTTTTCTCTTTATGATGCACTTAAACATATTTCCTTCTCTATCATCGATAAACTCGATGTCTTCATAATTTTCAAGTGCTCGGATGATACCTGAGCCAACTCCTCGGTATGGGATAATATGGTATGCGAAAGACGAAAGAACGGGATTTCTGACATTAGAATTACCTCGTTTTACATTTTCTATTGTCAGATTATTAGGCAGATGTCCTGGGCTAATGATCTCTATTCTATCAGAGAAAACAAGTATTCTAATTGGAGCAGAGATATAGTAATCACGGTGAATTAGTGCATTTGCTATTAATTCTTCAAAGACTATTTTTGGAATTTCTGGGATGCCTACACTATTTACGCTTTGCTCTTTTTGTAACATTTTTATATTTGACATCAAAAAATGCAAACTTTCTCGATAGATACGCTCTAATTTGCCTCTAATATCGCGGCTATCTATATAAAGCTCGGTAGCAATGCTGTCTCCCATATAGGATACCGCTTTTACTGTAAATTCAGGTAAAAAATCTGACGGTGAGATGCCAAATAATAATGCCCCTGTGAGATTTAAATAGCCGTCACTTCCGAGGTTCATATTTGAGATAGTCTGCTGCAGAGGGACAGTCTGATCTTTTAACTCTTCATTATATCGTCTTTTGAAAAACTCTGAAAAGTAATCCTTGTCAAGATGTTCAATAGTCATACCTCTGGCTATCGAGGTGTCTGCGTGGATAAGCCCAGACGACTGAAACAGTCTTTGCATTTCCTCCCGTGAAGTAGCTTTGCGCTTATCAGCACCACTCTTTACCCAAAAGACACCATTTTTATCTTGATAGGGTTTGTTCAACCCTTTTGGTATATCAATGATGAGTAACTTCTTGCTATTTATAGTCATTACTGTTGAAAGAGGATTGATAGCAGGCTTGATATTTTCAGATGAGGCATTTGAAATGAGCTGATTAAGACGGCTAATATCAGCTGTAGATAAACCAATAATAGTTCCGTCATCTTTGACACCAACAAACAGCTTGCCACCAAGTGTATTGCTAAAAGCAACCATTTCTGCGGCTAATGCATCAGAATTATGAACATTCTCTATAAATTGATTTCTACTATCTTCGCCTTGACTCAAAATTTGTAAAACATCATTAACTTCCATTCTCAGCCCCCTTTCTATAAATTCTATTAATATCAGTTTCCTCAAACTTTATATTTTTGTCAAGAAATGTTTTAAGTTGACATGGAGACAGATGTAATGAGTTACCAGGCCGAATGTAGGTGCGCCCGTCTCGGCCGCACTATTAAACATTTTTACAATATCCAGTCAAGCAAGACCGAGACGGGCGCACCTACTTTTGCACGCAACCATCCAGTGGATTTCTCCTATTTTACGTGTCAATGGGGACAGGGGAATTGACACTCTTGGGGTAAGATGATTAGTATAGATCGTGTCAACACACCTGTCCCCTTGACACAGTTCTCAGTTCTCAGAAAATATATTTCTCCACCAAGTCTTTATAGCTTGAATCGAGCCGTATTAGCATTCTCACCCCGTTT
>Ga0208195_1000524_pt1 | contig 49384 bp, 53 predicted proteins | sample AD_UKC077_MetaG_FD_184441 | JGI IMG/M metagenome (GOLD analysis project Ga0208195, IMG submission 184441) | Active sludge microbial communities of municipal wastewater-treating anaerobic digesters from USA - AD_UKC077_MetaG (SPAdes) (version 2) | ecosystem: Engineered > Bioreactor > Anaerobic >... | reverse complement strand
ATTCGTTGCACACGTCAACGGTGATGCTACCGAGGCCAACAACACTCGCGGAGACCTCATTGCTCTCGAACTCAAGTCCAATGACTCCACGCCGCTGTTCTTCGATGTTCCGAAGCCGTACATCTGTGATGGAACCCCGTCGTCCATATCATACACCACCTCCAACCATGCAATTGCGGGATACATTTACCTCGTTGTTGATGGTGCTGGAATGGCTCCGATTGCCATTGCAGAAGAGAGTGTAATCACCACGACCACTGCAGTCACTGATCTTATGGTCAGGAGCCTGATTTAAGGAGGGAACAAACATGGTACTTCCACCTGAAACTTATATGAAAATAAAAGAGGGAATGGTCGCAAATGCCCGTAAGCATTCAATTGCTCGGCAGATTATAGGTGTCCGTCCTCTTAACGCTGGCGTTGGTCTGCAGCAGTGGACTTATGACACTCTGACTGAAGTTAGCGATGCACAGATTACGTATGCATTTACCGAAACTGGTGAGGATGTTGCTGACTTCGGACGGAGCCATGTGCCTATTCCTGTGATTCACAAGGAATTCCGCATTGGTTTCCGTGATATCGTTGCAGCACAGCGCGGTGGTTATCCGCTTCAGTCTGCTACTGCAGATTCCGCATCTTACAAGGTAATGCTGCAGGAAAATGCAATGCTGCTTAATGGATACGCTGCTGATGGAACCAACTATGACATCAAAGGTCTGTATCAGTCTGCAGGAAACACTGAAACTACTTCCAAGGACTTTGGAACTGCAGGCAATGCTATGTCGAAGGTTCAGCTTGCTATCACGAAGATGCTTGAAGATGATATTTATGGCCCGTATAACCTTGTTCTGAATCCTGTTCAGTTTATGGAGCTTGCTGTGTCGGTTCTTGGATCTGGCGCTGGAGATCGTGAGATCACTATGGTCAAGGAACTTCTTGAAGGTGGTCAGATTTATTCTACACCGTTCCAGACAGTCGATACAGGAATGCTGCTTGCACAGCCTGGTTCTGGTTTCTTTGAGGCCGTTATGCCTGTTGACATGACTATTCGGACAGAGACCCTTCAGAAATCCCGTGATGAGTGGGGTCAGGTATACGAGTGCATTGTTCCTGTAATTTACGATGCAAACGCGATTTGTGGTCTAACCAATATTTAAGGAGGATATCTCATGGCTTGGGTAACAACAAAGGAGGTTAAGGCTATCGTCAAGTCATCGCTTTCCAATAGCGAGCTTGAACAGATAATTAACCTCGCCCAAGAAGAGATAGAGGCAAGAGCAAATACATCTACTTATCATGTGTATTTGCGTTTTGCCGTTCTTTACCTTTCGGCAGCAAGCGCACTTCGCACACTTAAAACAAGTGGTGAATTAGCATATACTAACAAAATTGGAACCACTCATCAGATAAACCAAATTGATGGAATGATAGAGAAATTTGATGCACTTTCGGAAAGTTATATACGAAAGCATACTGTAATTTCTCTTAATACTGATCCACAGGCTGGTATATCATTAATTCCGTGTAATTATGCAGACGCGGAGGAGTGAGAGTGGATGATGATAGATATGTCGAACGGGGGCAATACGAAAAGGAAATTGCTTTATTAAATGCAGAAATAAAAATTCTGGTTTATGAAGTAAAGGAATTACAAAAGCAGGTAAAAGCCAATGAGAATGAGCATAAAGAATTTTTCAAAAGTGTTATACGTGCTCTTCTTGGAATTATAGGAGCCATTGCAACGGGATTTAGTGCATTGGTTTTAGGGGGAAAGATATAATGGTGCTGGAAAATAAGTTTGGTAAAATGCTGTATAAACTTGGAAAGAATTATACTTTTAAGACTGCTACAGCAACTACCGCTTCCGATACTTTTTACGGCGATGCACCTGCTACTTACACGGAAACTACCGTCCGTGCTGTTATCTTACCTACTCGGGCCTATGATATTCATTCAAATGTTGTTTATATAAGTAGACCAATTGGATTGGAAGAAATAGGTATTATTTCTATATTCATTGAACAAGATGATTGTGTAATCGATGTAGATGATTTTGTAAATGTTGGAGATTATTGGTATAAAATACACGCCAAAGAAATCTACGATGAATCATATTACATATTTGAAGCCAAATTAGGAGATGAGCCGTCATAATGGCAGCAAAGGTAAGAGTAATACCAGAATTTTCTGAAAGGCTTATTTATGTATTGAATCCTATCAATTTCGTAGAGCAAACGCAGATTCTCAATGCAATTGATGAAAATGTGAATGAAATGTTTGGTGAGATTATTAAATCTTCGCCTGTTGATACTGGCGATTATCAGTTATCATGGTCAAAAACTTACAGAAAAACTGGAACATCGCATATTTGGGAGTTGAGGAATACTTCAGATCATGCAAGATTCTTGGTTTATGGAATGGATATTAATTTTAGGAGATTTATTAGAACATCGAGAGGATTGACGGGTAAATGGTATAAATATCCTGATACAACTCGGGGGATAATCCATGATGTGAGGCGCATTATTTGGCTTCAAAGAAATAGATTACTTACTGATGTTCAAAGACTGACATTATCTTTCGATGTAAAGAGTAGAACATTTGGGGCAAGATTGAACCTTGCTGCGTTTACAGCATTCAATTATGGAGAACGATATAGATGAAAGAAAATATTGAAGATATAAAACGTGGTGTAAAAACTTTTATTGAAGCAAGAGTAATATCACTTGCAAATAAAGTATTTGCTGCGTTTCCTGAACAGAAATCTTCATATCCTTGCTGTGTAATTGATGTTGTTGCTTCGAAATCACAGCCTCTATATGAGGGTGGATTTCAGCAGGGCTTGCTTCGTTTAACGATTGTTCATACTGATACAAAATCTCTCGACCAATTATTTGATGATGTGCATATTGCATTTATTAAATATGGTTATTTGATTGAAGATTTTAGTTATGAAGGTATTTTTGCAATTACGCCTACAATGCCTGCACTTGTTGAGAAAGGAGAATTATTTAAACGCGAAATGGATATTGACATTTCGTGGATTATTGTGAGGTAATAAAAATGGCAACTGGAGCGCATGGACAATATCTTGGTGTTGTTGAACTTGCAAAAGAAACGGTTTATGGAAAAACGCCCACTAATCCTGCTATGGGTTGGATTGGATATGTGCAGTCGGTAAAGAACGGTCAGAAATTGCTTACCGAAGATATCAAGTATTTGAAATCTAATGCAGCAACTACTGGACGGCCTGATTCGCACAAAATCGTGCAGACAGGGGAAGAAGTATCCCTTGATATTGAATATATTCCACAGGTTGGAAATCTTATGTTGAACGGATCGCATCCAAGTCTGTTTGCTGGTTCGTTTACATCAGATACATCAGCACCTTGGCAGCCAGAAGATACGATTCCTTCGTATACTGTTGGTGTTATTGACAAGTGGACTGATGCATCTACTGGTGGAAAAGAGTTTATGGTATATAACGGCATGATGGTTCAGGACTTTTCGCTTTCTGTAGAAGTTGGAACTGCCATGCGTTGTAATGCTACTCTTATAGGCAAATCGCTTACACCTTCTAAGACTACTTATATTGGAACTGGTTCTCATGCATCTGAACTTAACGCTGCGCCTCTTGGAGCATCGCATATAAGTTCAATTCAGATGAGGGCCACTGGTGGCACTTGGGCCAATATTACTGATCTTGTTAACGGTATTGAAGTCAATATTTCTAATAATATTGAAATAGCAAAGGATCTGAACGCAACTTCGACATCGAAGATTGCTGCGTCTGTTCTTACCTATCGTGATATTACTGTATCATTGGATGTAGATTATTATGATTTCACTGATGCACCGTCACCAAACAAGACCAATTTTGCTCTTGATGATATCATTGCTTTCCAGAGTTATGATCTTTCGTTCCTTGTCGAACAGGGAGCCACTGATTATTATGTAAGTCTGGTAGGAATGAAGTTCCCAGAGCTTCCGTTCTCGTATTCTCTTGAAGGAATAGCAGGCGATAAGCTTACCTCTCTGCCACTTGAAGGTTCGGCAACTCTGTCGGCTATTGGTGTTGCAGCAACGAGAGCAACCTAAATTTAACAATTTTTTGAAGGAATAAAATATGCAGACAATTGAAATTAATGGAAAAGAATATGAACTTACCGACAATCCTACTCATGGTATTGTTCGTGATATAAAGAAATTTCAGAAAAAACTGTCTATGGGATTTCTTTTAAAATATAAAGATACTATTGCATCGTTTAAGCCAAATACGCCGATTCAGGAAGCTATGGTTCAGATAGCAGAAATTGATCCTGAAGGTATGGCTGAATATAATGAAGATATGGAAGATTTTTTTGAAATATCTATTATATCGTTGGCTACAGGAAAATTGTGGAAACGTGAAGATTTCTATAACATGAAGGAAAAAGAATTTAAGTCAATACTTGATTCTTGTAAAGAAGTTGTAGGGAGTGATGCTGAAGGTTTTTTCGGAATCTCGATTACGAGTTCACCACAGACAGAGAGCGAGATGAACAACGAACCAATCCAAGAACAGCCCTGTTAAAAGACCTTTTTGATAGCAAGGCAGAGCGCAAAATAATAAAGTGGAAACAAATCATTCGTGATGGAAAGGGTCACGATGAAACTTTTAATGACCTTGCTATTATGAAACAAATGGGGTGGTCGTGGACAGAATTAAACAACATACCAGAACGTGTTTATTTGTCAACAGGACGGATATTAAGTCTCCAGGCCAAACACGCTGAAGCAGAGCGTGAAAAATCTAAAAAGAATAATCAAAGAAAAGGAATGGGAGTGAAATAAAATGCCAGCAGAATCAATAGCAACGGGAGATTTGGTTTTTAATATTGTTGCAAACAATTTAACAGCCGCAGGAGTATCGTCAGCAAGAGCAACAATGACAATTGGTGCAACTGCAATAGCAAATGCTACCAATTCAAGATTGATGACCATATCTAATACTGTTAAAGATGTGGAAGAAAGTTTTAGACGGCTCGGTAATACTCTCGTTGGTGCTGGCGGTGCTCTTACTGGCACATTTACACTTCCTCTTCTTTTAGGAATAAAAAGTCTTACTACTGCTGGAACTGAATTTGAAACTGAACTTTATCGTGTTGCTTCTTTGTTTACCGATGCACAACATCCTGTTGAAACATTGACAAAAGATTTAAAAGATTTTGCACAGGCCACTGCTATAAAAAGCCAATTTACAGGGGCAGAAGTTCTTCAGACCATGTATATCATGGGTCAGGCTGGCTATATGTTAAAGGATGTTTATTCTGCGACAAATCCTATTCTTGAATTGGCAACAGCACAGCAATATGATCTTGCACAGACATTTGCTATTGTTAATTCTGTATTAAAGTCGTATAATCTTACATCTGAAGATTCAGAAAAAATAGTTAACATGTTGGCTGCCGCAGCAACACAGTTTAACCTTTCAATGGATGATTTGCAAAACGGTCTAAAATACATCTTACCTACTGCTAAATCTCTTGATATGGAATTGTCCGAGATGCTTGTTATACTTGGTGCTCTTACTGATAGAGGTTTTAAGGGTCAGCAGGCAGGACGTATTCTTCGTGATTCTTTTTCAGATTTAATTGCTCCTGTAGGAAAAAGCAGCACAATTCTTGAAAAATATAATCTTACCCTTTATACTAACCAAGAAGCGATAAATGGGGCAGCAAGAGCATATAATGCAGCAAGACAGCAACTTGAATATATGGAACGTGGCACACTTGGGTCAAAAACTGAACTTGCTGAATTATCTGCTGAAATAGATAAAAATAATATTCTCATTTCACAGGCAAAAACATCTGGACAAATTAATGAAATTGAAAAACTTACTGCCGCAAATACAACATTGAAAAATACATATTCTTTGCTTTCTGGACAGCAGAGAATAAATTCGGCTCAAATAGCAGAATATAGACAATATGTTGATGATCTTGGCGTAGAAATGGATAAGGTAACAGTAGAAGGTCTTGTTCCTTTCCATAAGGTAATAGAAGAAATAGCCGAAAGTGGGATGACTGCAGGAGAAATATATGATGTATTTGGAAAGCAGTCTGGTGGTGCTATAATTGCTCTTACCGATATTTATAGAAACAATACTGATTATTTCAACCAGATGATGGATATTGTAGAGACTAAATTGGCTGCACAGGAACAGGCTGCAGTTCAGATGGAATCTACAGCATTTCAGTCAAAGAAATTGCAAGAAGCATTGTCTCAATTGAGATATGAAGGATACGAGGCTCTTGCACCTGTAATTCGGGAAATAAACGATTGGGTTCTTTTAAATCATGAAAGTCTTAAAATGTTTATGAGAATGCTTATTGAAGGAATGCTTCCTTCTTTACGCAAATTTCTTGGTATGATACAGGGTGTTATTGATTGGTTTAAAAATCTTGGTGAAGGCACTCAAAGAGCAATTATTGGAATAACAACTACATCGGCTGTATTTTTAGCAGCAATTGGGCCAATATTGCTTTACATAGGAGCACTTGCTTGGGGTATTGCATCATTGATAGGCCTTGGAAGAAGAGGCTTTGATACTGCTCTTATAATGTATAATTTGGCAAAAGCAATAAATACTGTAGGAGTTATGAACCTGTTAACTAATAGCACTATTGGAAAACTTGTCCAGGGTCTATTAACTTCATCAGGTGTAATAGTTGCTAACGCAGCAGTTGCTACTACTTCTGCAGGAGAAGTTACTATTGCGTATACTACTGCTACAGGAGCAATGTCACAATCTGCTTATGCTGCCAATCTTGCAGCACAGGGATATGCTACAACTGGAACTGCTGCAGTCGGTGCTGCAGGCGGTGTATCAACATTAGGAGCTTCTATAATGGCTATCTTACCTTATTTGGCTTTGGTAGCAGCAGCATTATATGTATTTTATTATGCATGGAAAAATAATTGGTTTGGATTAAGAGATTTTACTGATACGATTATAAAAGATATTAAAAATATAATAGCAAACTCAAATCTTGAAAAAGATTTTGAAAATATTAATAAAGATATTGCTAATCAAGTATCTGGCCTTTTTATGATGATAGAAGGAATAGTAGAAGCCGATGGGGGAAAAATAACTGGTGGAATAGGTAAAATGATAGGTAGTTGGCTTCGTAAAATAGTAGATTCTGCAATGTTATTTTATGATGCTGGTAAAATGCTTTGGGATTTCTTTATGATGGGAATTACTCGTCAAAAAACACCCGAAGATATTACCCGTGGAATGACAGAAATGTTTGCCGAAAGAATGGCCAGAGAAGAAAAACAGGTAAGTGAATATACAAAGCAATTTATAGAAGGTTTTACAAGAGGAGATTATACTGTTAATGCTCTTGGTGAACTTAAAAAGACAAATCAAAAGATAGAAGAGGAAAGGGAAAGATCACTCAAAGCCAACGCTACACTTCTTAAAAAGCAATACGATCAAAATATGACGTATTATGAAATGGTTGATGGTGGTATTAGATTTAATACTAATTATAATCCTTTTGCTGGAATAAAGTCTCCTGCTGCACTTGAAGATGTAAATTCCACAATCAATAGTATGGATAATTCAACCGTTAATTTAAATAAAACGCTGGAAGATGGCACTATTACTCTTGATGATTTAATGGAAGTGTATAAATTGATTCCTAATGGAATTACCGATTCCTTTGAAACAAATAGCACTGAAATTCAAGATATAATGGCCAATGCGCTTGGTGATATTGATTATGCTTCTTTTGGAGAGGACGCAGGAAAAGAATTTTTAAATGCATATGAAGAATCTGCAAAAATAAATATTGATAATTTGTATGAACTTGCTGGAATGAGTTCTCTTGGACAGGCACTCGGTCAATTTGGCGTTGCTGGAACTGCTCCAACTTATTATACATCAAGAGAAGCGGAATTATCTGGACTTAATAGAGTGGGAGATAATTTATATGACCGTAATACAATTAATAAAGCAGTAGGAGAAGAAAAGATATACGATGGAGAAATTCGTAATCTTATTGATATAATGTCTGGTTATACTCCTGCTGGAACATATGCTCCCCAAATGACTATTGGGGCTGCTTTACCAACTGTAGAAACCATGGCAACAACTGGTGCTGGATATTTGACTGAAGCAATGGCTCCTTCTGCTGCACCGACAATTACTAATATTACAAATAATAATGTATTTAATATAAATACAAATGTATATCCGAAAGAAGAAATGAATGCAAGTGAAATAAATAAACTTGGCAATGAAATAACGGCAATCGTGGAACAAAAACTTGGAGAAAAATATCAGTCTGATGAGGTTATTTAATGGCACAAATGGTTGACTCTTTTGGTACAGAATATAATTTTATTGAATTTAAATTAAAATATGACCTTGAAAAGCCTGCTCTTTTAGAATTTAGGGCTCCTATTCCTTCTGGTGAAATAACAGATACTTTTGCTATAAAAAGTGGATGCGGAACTACTAATGTTGCTATAAGAAATATGTGCGTATGGGGAGATGACCTTTATGCTGTTGGCGATTCTATAAATTCTGACGAAACAGGTAAGATATATCGATGTATCGATGAAAAATATTGGGAAGTATGTTATAATGGAAGTGGGTTAAAAGAATCACCACAACAAATAATAAAATCTAATTCAGGTAATTATTTGTATTTTGGATGTGCATCAAGTGGTAAAATATTTATTTCAACTACTGGAACTTCTTGGACTCAAATTGCTTCTTTATCAGGCGGTTCTAAAATTACAGCACTATGCGCTCATACTTATGGTGGGTCTCATTATATTTTTGCAGCAATAGGTAAGAAACTCTATATGGCAGCAGAGAACAGTTCTACTTGGTCGGATGTTACCCCGTCAAATATATATGGAACAGAGATAAATACAATAGCATCGTTTAATACATATCTATATATAGGAACAAATTATCCAAATAGTGTTCATTATTCTACCAATAATGGTAGTAGTTTTACAAGTCTTTATATTGGCACAGGATTTGATGGTGGAAAAGTAAAATGGCTTTATCCATACGGTTCATATTTATATGTTTTTGGTAGTAGTGGAAGAATTAATCGTATAAATACTTCTCATACTGTTTCTAATGTTTATAATTCTGGAGAATGGAATGATTCTTACCCAATTGCTACAGCAACTTATGATAGTAAACCATGGGTAGCAATGCAAGATGGGAAAATTATTTATTCTAATGATGGTAGTGGTAATTATGGAACATGGGAAATAATTGATGACCTTAATACTTATGGATTTGGAAATTGTGTTTCAATGTCTAAAGAAACGGGAACATCGTATCTTTGGATAGGAACCGATAAAAATACTATTGTAAAGGTATCTGGTTCTGCAGGAACGTATACTTTTGCAAGTGGTAAAACAACAACAGAAAAATATGTAAATGGTCTTTATGTGGGAACTACATCTCTTTATGGCGGTGGAACTACTTTTATTAATGATGGCAGTCTTTATGTAGGAACAGGAAACCCTGATTCTGCATCGTATACAAAAAGATATGGTCAACCAGAACAGTATATTAAAGACATTGTTGTTTTTGGTAGTTCAATATATGCTTGCACTGGTTCAGATGGTCTAATTCTAAAATCTGATGATGGAAGAGAATGGAGTGTTGTTTATAATTCGTCGGATTCTATAATTTATGCACTTGGAAAAACTACTGGATATATTTGGGCTGGAGGAGCTTCTTCATTTTTAAGATCGAGCAATGGAACATCTTGGAGTAGTGTTTCAAGAACTGGAATGAAAGGAACTATCAATTGTATGACTAAAAGTTCTAATACTACTACAGTTTATATTGGAACATCTTATATATTAGATATAATTTGGACTTGCACAGATTCAACCAGTGCTGCTGTTTCAGAAAGTGTATCCATTGGTGGTTCTGCTTTAAGCATTTATTATGATGAAGGCCCAAGTATGATAACTGTTGCTTATACAACAAGCAATGGAAGAATGGGTTATTATTATTCTTCTTCATGGCAAAATACTATAATACGCTCTGGAGTCGATTGTAATGCTATTACCTTTTATAATTCGGCTTGGTATGTTGGGTTTGAAGATGGGCAAGTTTGGAAATCTTCTGGATATAACCCGTATTTTTCGTTTAAATATGAATGCACAATACCAGATAATGATTCACAGGTAATATCATTAATTCCATATGGAATTGATTTGTATATTGGAGGATATTCTTCAACAGGCGGGGCAACCATTTACAAATATGTTAATTCTTTGCTTACCTTGGAAGTTGACCATCAAATAGAAACATTAAAAGATATACAAAAATTGTATGTTTGGAAAAATTATATTTATGCTGGAGGAAGAACAACTGCTTATAAATCGATAGTAATACGAAGCCCTGATGGTATACGATGGGAAGTTGTTTATACTAATACAAATGGTTCAGGAATTTATGCTTTTGGAGTAATGGGAGATTATCTTTATATTGGTGAAAAATCAACAAATTCGGCTAAAATATATAGAACAATAACAGGAAAAGATTGGACACTTGTTTATACATCATCAACTTATGATATGGTTAATGATTTTTGTTATTGGGATTATAATAGTAGTCTTTGTGTTGCATTTGGTAGCACTGGTCCAGGTGTGGCAGGAGCAGTTTATGCATCTTTTAATGGAACTTCATGGTCATCAATATTGAATACAATGAATACTGCAAAGTATCATATTTCTTGTTTATGTGTTCATGGAAATTATTTGTATGCTGGTGGAGGAGGATATCTTGCTGGTGATATTTTTTATGCGAGAACCAGTAATGGTTCTTCATGGACATATATGCATACTTATATTTCTTCATATGCTTCTTATTCAGCAGTTTATTCACTTGTTTCATTTAATTCTTATTTATATGTAGGATGTGCTTGGTCTGGTTCTGCCGATGGATATGCGCCATTTTGGAGAACAAGTGGTAATTATACTTATACTCATTTAACAGGCCTTACTTCTCGGTCACAAATTTCTGCTATTGGATATTCGATGTATGCTTCTAAAGAAAAGATTTATGCAATAATATCTTATTCAGAAGTTTTTGAATCAACAAATGGAACTACTTGGACAAAAATTCATAGTATGTCAACCAATTCATCAGAATATGCTATAAATATTATTTTTGATAATGTAATTACTGCAGGAACACGTATTTTTTATAGACCTATATCAAGAATAGGACAGTATATTCAGAAATTGCGTAATGCAGATTATTTTATGTTTAAATCGTGTGGAAGCACTTTTGAAGATAAATTTATTTTAAAATATGTTGAAATAGAAAATGAAATGATTTTAAGAATGGTAATGCAAAGTCATGAAATTGACCTTTGGAGATCATTTGGTTATTATATTGAAGAAACATCTGGTTTTGTTGATTATTCAGAAGAAGGAATATATGCAGATGAATTTTTAAATAAGGTAATAGGAGATACTTGTGCTTCTAAATTTAGAGTTAAATATTGCCCACATATGCTTATAAAAATTAAAGGTGAATGGCTTTCAAGAACCCAGTGGCTTTATGAAGTAGCAAAATCACTTTCTTTTGCTATTAACGATAACAGCACTTATTCATCATGTGATTTTAAAGCAACCGATGATATATCAAGTGATACTATAAAAGACAAAATGGATGTGGTTGTTAATAATAATGGTGATATTTTTATTATGCCTGCAGGAACCACTATTAATGGAACAGACCCAGATTATACAGGGCATTTTACAAAAATTTCAACAGATATTACCGATTATGTTTGGGATGCAACAAAGGCCAGTGTAAATATGATTGAATATATCAATGCTCTTATTCTTGATGGTAGTGGAACGGGAAAAGCGCGTAACAATTATCTTGCCAATCCAATGACATTTTCTTATTCCAATAGTTTTGATACCCAAGAAAAAGTAAATGAATTGTCAAATATAATATTATATCCAAATGTAGAAGGAGTGATTTCTTCAAGTATTACTTCATCTGGTTCTGGAATGTTTATTTATGGTTTCCTCATCAATCAAAATTGGAGTGTTCCTTACGCAATTGATGTTTATCATCCATCACTTGTAATAGATATTGAAGATTCTTGCACAATGCAAGTTTCTGTTTCCCACGATGCCGTTCTGGATGGTTCAACAGAAGCCACATATTGGAAAGAAGTAGGTTTAATTTTTGGTGGCGGTAATAAAATGGGAGTATATAATGAAATGTATCGCGCAGTAATACGGGAAGAACGTGTTAATAGTTCTTATTATTATTATTTAAGGATATATCAAGGTGAAACCATACTCGCCACACATACTCTCACTTCAACAACTGATATTATTGATCTTTCTGCTACAAATTACCTTGCTGTTCAATGGTATAAAGAAAGTGGTGTTCCAACTATTAAGGTATGGATGGATAAAGATTCGATGCCAGATACAGGCGTAGATTCCCCTCTTATTACTTTTACCTCTGATGTTTTGGAAAATACATATGGGTCTGTTGGTATTCATTCTGGAAGTGGAGCAACAATTACTGGTTCTACTTATACAAATTTCTTGATAATTCCAAAAATTTCTGCTCGGGCAAGTGATTTTTCAATAGAAGGATATACTCTTTCTTTGACGGATGGAACTACACTTACAAAACCAGTAATGATTATAAGAGATAAAGCAATAACAGATGCAAAAACTGGCAGAGCTGTGGCTATTAATGCTTACCAAAATGCATCAGTTGCTAAAGAATTGATAATTAGAGTTGATCCAGAACAATATATGTGGGGTTCATCGGCAAATAGATTGAAAATTGGTCAATGGGTAACAATAGATGGGAAAGGATATTACAATGGCGAATATCGTATAAAAACCATTGAAGTGACTCAAGATAAAATGCTTATTGGTCTTGATAATAATAAGATTAATTTCTCTGATTATGTAGATAGCATCAGGACACAAGTCAACAAAATAGACTCTTTTGGAGTCTAAACTTTATTGTTTTTATATATGCTCCTCTAATAATTAATGGGAGTGAATTATGTATATTGGAGATATTTATGTTCCAACTGTTTCTGAACTTTCTTCAAAAAATGCAGAAAAGGTAGATTATCATGTTCGGGGGCTTGGAACAGATTATATTTATCCTATTGATGGATTAAAACAAGATGTAAATTCTATTGTTATAAAAGGTTTACTTTACAAATCAACAAATGATCCAAAAAATGCTAATGATTATGCGGAAGATTTGATGGCTCTTGAAGAAAGAAGCGCAGTTTCCAATTATATTCATTATGGCGATTCTATTGGTTTTTTATCAAATATTAAAATTTCTTGTCCGAATAATTTAAGACGAAGAAATATACGTGAATATGAAATAGAAGCTAAATTTTTTCCTTATTCATTATATCAACATGGTCTTACATATCGTGGAGATCGATATGATGATGCAGTTTATTATTGTTATCCTCGTATTTTTATCTTACCTGAATATGCTACAAATGTTCATTTGGCCAATGATATAGATATTGTTCCTTTAGAACCGATAGGATATATTACAGATGGTGAAATAACACCTTCTAATATTATTCCTATTTTTAGACCATTTCCTGTATTAAATGAAGAAAATTATGATACTTTAACAGGAAATGAAGGAACTGATTCAGAATCGTTAACAGGAACAACTATTGAACTTGAAGATGAAGAATATGTAGAATGGACAGTAAAAGTTGGTGTAGATATTCCAAGAGGGGTATATAAGGTAAAATTTAGAGCAAAAGAAAATATCAATGCTCCTGATATTGGTCTTACTATTACAGGTTCAATAAGTGGTGAAATAGCAGATTTAAATTTTAGTGGGCCTTCTACTTTTAAAGTTTATGAAACTGTGGCTATTTCCTTTACTATTCATGAAGAATTGACAATAAAAGTATCTAAATTAAATATTGGGCTATCTAATACGGTAATTTTAGATTATATTGGTTTTAATTCACAATTTAGTGTAATGGTTCTTTATGACCATTCACAAGAAAATGGACATGGGCCAGTAAAATTGTATGATACAGTATTACATTCTGATGATGAAGATGACGATCCTTCCAATTGGAAGCGTGTTTATTCGTTGCGGCATAAATTTGAAGGAGATTTAGTTGTTCAAAATGAATTAATGTCTTGGAGACTTGATTCAACAAAAACTTGGGCTGAAACTGGTATTCTTACCTTGCGTGACGTTGAAGAAGAAAAACATCTATGGCCAGATCAATTTTCTTCAAATTATCCAGATATTCAAATAATTAAAATTGAACCGTATTATATTGAATTGGAAAGTGCTAAAGTAAGTAGTCTTGGTCTTGTAAAAACAAGAATAATTGTAGATCCTTTAATGTTTAGATGTGAAGTATTTAAAAATGAAAGTGTTTCTGGTTATAGAATTGCTTGCACAACGTCTGATCTTGCTTTTACTGCTTATGATATGGTATTGACTGTAGAAGATGATGAAACAATAGCAACTACAACTTCTACAGAAGGATTTTTTGCTATTATACCACAATTAGGATATTCTGATATAACATACAAACATCTTCTTTTTGATGCTTTTAATAAACCTACAATAAAACAGTATATTAGTAAAAGAAGGATATAATATTCTTTTTTTATTTCTGATGATAATAGTATTTAAATAAGTAGTTCCAATATTTTAAGAGGTGAGAAAGTGGATTTCACTATTGTAATTACGATATGGGATTTCCTTGTTTCTACTGGAATAATTTTTGTAGTGCTTGGTTCAATTATTACTATGATAATTAGCCGCGTTGCACTCATACCTACCTTAAAGAAGGTAAAGGCTATTCTTGATGTTTTTATTGAGAAAGCCGAAGATGGGGAAATTACTCCTGAAGAAGTAAAGGTAATCTGGAAAGTTATCGAAGCGCAGATTGGATCTGATTTCTGGCTTAAATTGTTCGGATTCATGTTCAAGCAGCCTTCTGAAACTGAAATCAAAGAGTTAACTCGTAATTAAGGAGGTATGAAAAATGGGCTCATTTAGCGATTATCTTGAGGATGAACTCCTCGATCACATTTTTGGCATAGGTTCTTGGTCTGCACCTGCAACGGTGTATATTGCACTTTCAACAGCAGACCCAACCGATGATGGTTCTGGTATTGCTGAACCTTCAGGTGGTGCATATGCTCGCGTTGCTGTAACGAACAGTGGAACAAATTGGGATACTTCATCTGGTGGTGCAACCGCCAATAAGACTGCATTTTCATTCCCTACGGCAACGGCATCTTGGGGAACTATTACCCACTTTGCAATATTTGATGCGTCAACTGCTGGTAATATGCTTATGTATGGTGCTTTGACTACATCAAAAGCAGTAGGAAATGGAGATACTCCGAAATTTAATATCGGAGCAATTGATATTACTTTAACGTAATATCAATTTATTAATTTATTAGGTGTAAAAAATGGCAATACTTGATATTTTTCCTGCAAAAGTAAATTCACCCCCAACAAAGTTGACTTATGGGATAAATGATACTGATACTACTGTTTATGTTGATGAATTAAATGTTTTTCCTGATGCACCCAATGAGGCAACAATAGGTAAGGGTATATTAGCAGAAACTGTCAAGTATACTTATAAATCTGCATCGAGTGGTGCTGGATATTTAACAATAGAAAGAGCATTTCAAGGAATTGCTGCTTCATGGCCTGCAGGAACTGAAATTGCTCGTAAATATACTGCGTATGATTATGATGCAATGTGTAATAATTTAACGGAGCATAATCATAAATTAGATGATTTAACTGCACCTGATGATAATACAGACCTTAATGCATCGACTTCTGCTCATGGATTATTGCCAAAACTTCCTAATGATGATGATAAAGTTTTGGATGGAACAGGTTCATGGGTCGATTCTGATGCTCTTCCAAGTATAAGTGCTCCAACACGAACTATTTGGCTATCTGCTGGTGCAGGAATGCCGAATACTACCGATGGTTGCGAAGCATGGGCGCAGACAGAACTTGAAACAAATGACATTCAGATCGGATATCTTGAATACCCGACTGCTGTCGGTAGGTCTGCACAGTGGCTTTTTGCCATGCCTGACAATTATGATGGTGGAACGATTACAGCGAAGTTTTATTGGACTTTTTCGTCTGGTTCTGGGGATGTTATGTGGGGCATTTATGGCAGGGCATTCGATGATGATGAAGCACTTGATCAGTCATTAGGATCTGGTGTGACGGTCACAGATACAGGACTATCTGCAAACGACCTACATAAAACAGCAGCGACAAGTGCTTTAACGTTAGGTGGCACTCCATCAGGCGGGGATCTTGTTATCATACAAATAGCACGATTAGGACAAGAAGAATCTGATACCCATGGTGGATCGGCCTTGCTTCTTGGCGTAAAACTTGAATATACAACTAATACTTACAGCGATTAACTATGACATATTACGGCGAAGAAACCTATGAGGATGGAGGGTACATTTACCAGAAATTCCTGCAATCTGGAGTGTTCCAACCACCTGCGGGCGTCACAAAAGTAGATGTGCTTGTGGTCGCTGGTGGCGGCGGCGGCGGTTATTGCACTTATTACAAATATACAGCCGGGGGTGGCGGCGGCGGCGGTGTCAAAAACGAGTTTGATGTATCCGTCAGTGGAGATGTCACCGTCACCTGTGGTGGCGGCGGTGCAGGGGGCACTGACGCTGCGAGGCGGGGGGGAACTGGCGGAAGCTCTGCGTTTGGAGATATATCATGCTCTGGCGGTGGAGGCGGCGGCGACTCGCTGTATAATGTTAATGGCTTATCAGGCGGCTGTGGCGGTGCTGGTGGTTCTGGCGGCAATGGTGCTGGTACTGGCGGTTCAGGTATATCAGGACAAGGATACAAAGGTGGGAATGGATATCGCTACGCTACCACATATTGTGCTGGTGGAGGCGGCGGTGCAGGGGGCGCCGGTGGGAACGCGACATCTTCATCCAATGGCGCAGCGGGGGCTGCACGAACCGTATGGGGGACAGCATATTCAAGAGGGGGTTGGACTTCAAGTTCCAACACGTCACGATCAGCAAATACAGGGGATGGGGGATTAGGGCGAACAGGCGTATCCGGTGGTAATGGCGGCGCAGGCGGTTCTGGGATCGTTATCGTCCGCTGGCTACCCCCATCTGGAGGGGCTAAACCCTTCATTGGCCTGGGCTCTGTGAACATTATGATGATTTGAGGTAAAAAACATGAAAGTAAAAGAATATCAAGTATTTGAAAAAGAAAAGAATATAACCATTGAAACATTTATTCAGTGTAGATATCTCGATTCTACAACGATGAATGGGATTGTATTCGATAATGGATTAAAGGTTGAACAGTGGTCAGAATATCAGTGGGTTACTGAAAATGATGTTCCTTCAAAAACAGAAATGATTTATCGTTTTGAGTTTGTTCCTGAAGATTATGATAAAATCAATAATCTGTTTAATGCCATCAAAGCGGCTGGAAAAGCCATTGTAGCAGCAGAAGAAACTATTGCAAAGAAATCTAATCTAACAAATATTCTTGATAATTGGAAAGAAATAGAAGCGGTAAAGTAAAATGTTTAATACTGGTGGATTTAACGATGTAAGATTCAATAGCGGCGAAAATATTATTGAATTAGAAGCATCCATCAGTGCTGTTTCATCGGTAGAAAATGATCTTTCTATTACTATATCTCTTGAATCGATTATTTCAAGTGTTTCATCAATAGAAAATGATCTTTCATTAACATTATCACTTGTATCTGAAATTACAAGTATATCAATTGTAGAGAACGAACTTGCTCTTACCTTATCTCTCGAATCAGAAATTAATGTAATTTCTAATGTTGAAAATGATTTATCATTAATCTTATCGTTAGAAACTGAAGTATCAGCAATTTTATTAATTTCAGATACAACACTACCATTAATTTTCAATCTCGAAACCAGTATAACATCAATATCATCAGTTTCAGATACAGCATTACCATTAATTTTTAATCTTGAGACAAGTGTATCTGCTATTTCTTTTATTGATGATGTAGAAATGCTTACAGGATTAGAACTTAATGGTTCTATTTCTTGTATTTCTACAGTTTCAGATTCTTCATTAGTGGCTACATTGGCTCTTGCTGGTTCAATAACTTGTATATCAACAGTTTCTAATGCAATAATCGTATTTGATTATTATCTTGAAATAAAGGTAAATACAATTACTGATTGTTATGCCGATATGTCTCGAGAAATGATAATTATCGGACAGATTGGTTCAGCATCTTCACTTACGGCTGGATTAGTCCAAACTGTTTCTATTACCTCTTCTTTAACTCCAATTTCCAATGTAACATCTATAATAGAAATATTCCGTGGTTTTGAAGCCACAGTAGATGCAATATCATCGGTTTCTGATACTACTTTTGATACTCAAACTTCATTTGAAGTTACAATAGCATCTGAATCTCTTGTTATTGGCGAAATTACTTATTACAATTATTTTGAAACAAATATAGTGGCTATTTCTTCTATTACAATTGAATTAGGAATTACTATATCAATGGCAGGAACTATTGATTCTGTATCTGCTGTAAGTGGTCAATTCTATTCGCTTTTCATAGATGCACAATATAGTGGTCTTACTGATTATATTCATCTTACTTGGACGGAGGCCTGAAAATGACAAGAAGATTATACTCACAACTTACATTTTCTGACCTTTCTGGCCCAGATGCTTTAAAAAATATTGATTTGTTTACTACTCAATATATATATACTTTTAATTGGCTGATCAATATTGATGCAAGTGATGAGAAAAAAATATATTTTTTTACTGATGTAAATGTTCCTTATAATTCCGATTGGGAAACTGGAACTTATACTTTTAAAATTAAAATATATTATCCAAATACAAATATTTATCTTTATGCTACTCTTCATAGAGTAAATTCTTCTGGTGTAATTCAAGAATCTACAAGTGAAAGCACTGGCATTCAATTAAGTTCAGCAACTACATATCAAATTAATTTTTCTTCTAAAGATTGGTCATCTGGAAACGTGGGAGATAGATTTTGCGTAGCAATAAGATTATATAATTATGACAGGTTTCCACAAACAACAGGAATACAACTTGGTTATAATACATATATAGATGTTCCTTTTACTATATTTACAACTATTCCAATAAGCACTGTTATAAATGCTGTTTCTTTATTATCTGCAGCAGAAATTAATGGTTTTGTTTTATATTGTGAAAGTGAAATAAATTCTGTCTCTTCAATTGATGTATTATTAGGTGGAACATATCTCATAGAAACTACAATTAATTCTATTTCCAACATTTCTGCCTCATCTATTGATAATCAGCCAAATTTAAATGGAACAATAAATGCAATATCAGATGTATCTTCCGATATCCAGTATTTATCTTACCTTGAATCAATAGTATCTTCCAATTCTTCTATTATAGATACTAATTTATCAATAGAATTGGGATTAAATGGACAGATTGATTTAATATCGTCTGTTAATGGTTTATTAAACCAATTTCTATCATTAGAAACAATAACAAATACTACTTTATTAATAGAAGGATTGTTTGATAGACAAAATGCATTAGAAACAATAATTAATGCTATTAGCAATATACCAAATACAGACTTTGATATTCAATACCAACCAATAACAACTATAAATTCAATATCAAATGTAAGTAGTATACTTGATATTCAACAACCACTCGAAACAACAATTGCAGAATCTTCAACAGTATCGGCTTCTCTTGTTGTTTCTTATTCATTAGAATCTTCTATTAATTCAATATCTTCTGTTGATGCGGATAATTCAATAATTCTTTCATTAGAAGGAATAGTAAATTCTGTATCTTCTATTGCCAATGCAACAATATCATTTGTTGATATGCTTGAAATATGGAGAAATGTCGATGGAGGATCTTATGAATTTTTGGCCTTCACACCATTTGATAATCCATATTATCATGATTATTATGATCTTGAAAGATATAGCACTTATTGTTACATTGCTCGAAAAATTGTAGATCAGATTCCTCACGATTGGTCAAATATTGATTGTGTAGTATATTCAACTGGTTTTATTAATATTTCTTCAATTATTAATGCAATTTCTTTTACAGAAGCAACTTTAAATCTTGATAAAGAAATTGAAACACAGGTAAATACAGTATCAAGTGTTTCGGCGCTGCTTAATTCAATCTTTGGCCTGGAAATAACAATAGATGCAAATGCAGGAGTAGAAGCAAGTCTTTCAAACTTTACTCCTTTAAATGCAACAATTAATGCAATAGCAGATGTATTTTGTGATTTAGATGTTCAACAACTTGTTGCTGGTATTTTTGAATTTGCATCTGTTTCTGATGCTGATTTATCTGTTATTCTTTCTATAGCATCACAAATTGATGATACATCTTCAGTTACAGGAACTCTTGAAAGAGTATATGCAATTGCAAGTGCAATTAATAGTGTTTCAGATATAACTGCTTTTGTTTACCTTGATCAAAATTTAGAAGTAATAGTAAGTTCAGAAAGTTCAGTTTCCGCGTTAATGATAACTGAATTTGCATTAAATGGTCAAATTGATGCAATTTCTGATGTATCTGCAATACTTGTAGAATCATTAAGTTTAGAGACTGCTGTTAATGAAGAATCAAGTGTAAATAATTCAGAATTGGGAATAACACTTGTAATTGCAGGAACAATTGATGCAATAGCATATATTTATTCCGATGAATTTTACAAAGATATAACAGGTAAAGAATGTATTTGTAGAGATTCTACGATTACTAAAGTCGTTGAATTAATATCGACTATTACTAAAGAACCAGAAGAAATATCAACAGTTGAGAAAATAGTAGAATTGGAATCGGTGATACCAAATGTCGGACGAAGTTTATGTTAATGCTATAGGAGTTGAATTTAGGCTTGATACAGGCTCTGATTTAACTGGCGCTACTAAAATGGAAATACATGCAAAGAAGCCTTCTGGAGATATTGTCACATGGACAGCATCGCAATATGCAGCAACCACAAAAATAACTTATACAACTATTGATGGAGACCTTGATGAATCTGGAACTTGGACATTTCAAGCATATGTTGAATGGACTACAAGTTCTGTTCATTGGGGTCTTGCTGTTGAAAAAGAAATTTGGGAGCGTTGGGAAGTAATAGAATAAAATCTTTATTTTAAGAGCCCTATAGATTCTCTATTTTAATAACTTTTTTAAGACATATACTTATACCAGAAAAAAGAGAAAGTGTCAGGATGACCCCTTCACGGGCGGGAGAATTGATTCTGGTATATCATTCAGTTGAATACAAAATATTATCAATAATATCCATGGCAATATATTCAGAACCCATGTTCATATTATAACCAATATATGGTATACCGTTTTCTATTAATAAATTAAGATATACATTTTCTATTTTACTCAATTTCTCAATAAATGATTCGTCCATTCCATCATGGCCTGCAGAAAGTCGTTCTTTCAACATTTCTTTATCCATCCAAATTATAAAGATTTTATCAGGCCAATAAGAATCTTTATGCATATGAATTAAATTATTCATTGTATCGTGCAAATCCATATATTCTCCTTTGTCCAGATAATATTTTGTTAATTCATATGACTGATATGCAATTCTGGAATGGATATATCTATCACAAAGAATAATATTATTTTCTACATTTGGATAAATTCTTTCTTTCATATGTCGAATATGGTCATTATAAAACCAATTTAATTTAGAAAGTGGGTCGGTATAATGAACAAGAAACTGTTTCATTTCTGGAGAAATATATTGAGGTTCTTTTGTCAATATAAAATTATTATGTTTATATTCAATTAATGCTTCTTTTATGAAGAACGGGGTCAAGGGGTAGAGAAAACCCACGGTTTTAACCGTGGGATGAATCGTACCCCTTGTATAACTACCGAAAACTATAAATCTAATAAAGGTATTAACTATCTATTAACATGTACCGCACCATTAAGATAAAGCTCGATAGGTCTAACGAACTCATCCAAACGGTCCGGCTTTGGAATGCCGCCTGTCAGGATGTCATAGACTACGGCTTTGCGGCACATGATTACAACAAGACCAGACTCAACAAGGCGACATACAAAGACCTCCGAGAGAAATATCCTACACTACCCTCCGCACTCATCCAAACGGCAAGGGATCAGGCCAGTGATATGCTCAAGAGGCTCAAGTTTGAGACTAAGCCCTTCAAGCATCCTTTTGGTGCCGTGCGATTTGACGTTAGAACCATGAAGGTGTTCTTAGAATCTGGTTACTGCAAGCTCACTACTGCTTTCGGTAGACTGAGGTACGACTTCAAGTTAGCTGAATACTACAAGAAATATGCTACCTGGAAAGTCATGAATGCTCAGTTGAGGATAACCAAGAATGCTTGCTATCTTAATGTTCAAGTAGAGCAACCGGATCCAGAGGCAACCATTGGAGATAAGAGGGTCGGAGTAGATCTTGGAATCAATAACATTGCCGTATGTAGCGATAATACATTCTGGAAATCTGGCCCAGTCAAAGCCGTAAAAGGCAAATATCAATATTTGAGATCAAAACTTCAGTCCATAGGCACTCGATCCGCTAAAAGAAAGCTGCAAGAGCTATCGGGCCGAGAGAGACGGTTCATCAAGGACTCAAATCATCAAATCGCAAACTGGATACTATCAAAACCATTTGACGTAATCGCTCTGGAAGATCTAACCCATATCAGGGACGGCAAGAAGAATAAGAAACTTGGGAAATGGAGCTTTGCAGAACTGCGAAGCATCGTAGAATACAAAGCCGCTGCTATCGGGAAGAAAGTAGTTGCCATAGATCCAAGATATACTTCTCGCACTTGCTCCAAATGTGGGTTTCAGAAAAAGGAAAACCGCAATGGTAGAACCTTCAAATGCAAAAGCTGTGGCTTCCAGATCGACGCAGACTTAAATGCATCCAGGAACATCGCTACCTTCAGTAGATCTGACCGTAGCAGGCTGCCGTCAACCAGCCAATCGTAGCGGGCTAACTAATCACTAGCTACAAGCCCACGACTTCAGTCGTGGGTAGTTGACATAATTTAATATCGTAGATTTTCCAACACCATCAACACCTTCAAAAGTAAATAACATTTAAATCAACCTCTTTAACCAATTAACAGTTTTTGACGATAGTTTAATTTTTAAATCATCATTTTGAACATCATTTAATAATTCAAAGAAAGACGGATATTCTTTCATTACCTCTTTGGCCTTTTTCTCTCCTATTCCTGCCACTTGACAAAAATGAACAAAATTAGGATCGAGTTCTTTTACATGTTTCTTTTTAAATTTAAGTTCTATATTTGATTCTATTCGAACATCTTTATGGTCTTTAAACTTATTTTTAAGCATAAAAAGAAAATCAATAAATTGTGTATCGTTTTGCAATTCAACCATATGAATATAAGGATATTTAGCACATATACTGGCTTTAAGACCTTTTGTATGTTCAATAGTCCATCCTTTAATATATTTATCAGATAAATAAATATTCTCAAACTTTCCTACCATAATAAGGTAAGAAAAAGGATAATTGGCGTTCATTCGCTTCAATTGATTGTCAAGACGTCCAGAGCGTTTAGATTGAATAAGGTCTCCAATACGTTTACGTTCAATGCATATTGTATCTTCAAGATGTTCGTCACTGCACCAACAATAATCACCTATTTCAAGTTCCTGCACTTCATATTCTATTTCTTCTTTCTTTGCACGTTTTGATACTTTATTAATCATATCTTGTTCTCGGGAATCAATTATTAGCAAAACAATTTTCCTCCTTTCTTTGATATAAATCCAATATTTTTAGCATTATTTTTACAAATTTGTTCCATTTCATATTTAAAGAAAATATCATTTGTAGATACTTTGGATATGAACTCCATGATCTCCTCTTCTGCAATGCGAACAAAATCCGCTAACTGGACATAATCCTTCTCTTTTGATTTGTTCACATGATGGAAACAAAGTTTCGTCTTGCCCGTATACTCGTCTGGCCTGACGCTCTTCTCTAATGCAATGATTGGATTCAGCAACTCCATGTTTGATGTGTTTGAGATATTTAGTAATAATATCACAGGCGTTTCCGTATAATATTCCTTTATCTCGCAGGTAAACAAGTAAGAGGAAACGTCCTCTCCATCCGACACGAATGCCGCTATTGGCTTTAGCAAGCATTGCCGAAAGGCATTTTGGCATCGTTGACAATAATGCATCTTCATCAATTTCCTTTCTTATTTCTTCAGAAACTTCCATCTCGTAATAATTATAATCTTCACTTCCATCAAAAGAAGAAACATCAAACAATTCTGTTCCATAAATTATAAAATTAAAATGTTGTTCTTTTGCTTTTTCAGAGATATGCTCGTAACCTTCAGATAAATCTTCCATGGTTACTGGAATGCAAAAACGCTTACGTTTAGTATTCCATGTGTTGGGTATGGTAGCAACTCTCGCAATATCTCCTACTACGGCTTTATCCACATTTATTTTATATTTATTTATAAAATATTTATGGACATTTGTTAAGCAGGCCTTTTTGTTCTTCAACGATTCATATCCTTTTGTAAACAAATAGATGTGAAACCCGCCACCAGAGAAAAAAATAAGGTGTTTAAGATTCTGTTTGGAAAGTTCTTTAGCAAGCAATTTAGTTTCTTTTATCGCATTTTCGCCATCGAAATCAAAAAATATCTTATCCAGGTCAAGATTTATTTTATCGAAGGCTTGATTGGCAATAAAATTATAAACCGTTGAAAATATTCTTACCTTTCCATTCAGACGGTCAAGAGTTGAATAAAATTCATCCTCTTCAACTGTTCTTCTATACGGATATGCTATTTGTCTTGGAAACAATGAATAAAGCATATCATACATCGATAATCAATCCTTGATTATTTCATCAGTATATGCATCACATAGATTTATGAATTTACAAAAACCACAAAGTTTTGATCTTTGTCGTGGAAATTCATTTCCATCCATTTGAGTCATATAATCGAGCATTTGTTCATAAACTTCTTCATATTTCGCTTCATCAAAATCTATTATGAAAGAACTGCGTGGATGACTTGTAAAGAACATTCCAAGTTTTGAAGGTTCTATTCCAAGACAACGGCGCGAAAGAATGGCATAAATATAAATTTCAAATATATAATCATCCATCTTGTTCTTGTAAAATTTCCCCGTTTTATAATCTATTACCCAATATTCTCCATCCTTTTCATAAATGGCATCGATATAACCAGAAAAATCAAGTTCATCGTCCTCAACACGCTGCTCATACATAACAGCAGTATCAAGACCATATTTCTTCAAAATTTTAAAGAAAGTATTAATGTTCTTTTGACAAAATTCAATACCATTATCATTTGTATGCATACCAAGCAAATGATCATCTATACAATCTTTATCTACAGAAGGATTATTATATAGTTCAATAAGTTTATGAACTATATTACCGAGATATGCCTTCGTATTTGTTGTTTCATTAATAGAACGACCAAGAGTAGTTCGATTCTGAAAATAATACTTTCTCGGACAATTTTTGAAGTCGTTTATTTTAGATTTACTGAATTTACGACCTTTTATAAATTTAGAAGCCAAAAACCTCCTCCATTTTAATATTTAATCCCCAAAGGGAAGTCAGAAAAAGGAATCGAACCTTTTTAATCCATATCTGACGGTATTCTCCAAATTTCTGCAGGAATCCCTATAGGAACTGTTCCTTCTTTTATTTCTTCATAAGGAACAAATCCAATGGTTTCAATCAATTCTCTCATTTCCTGCACTGGCCTAACAATTCTAACGCGGAATCCAGAATCAAGCCAATATTTAAGAAGTCTCTTTACATTTCCTTTACGTTTTTCTTTACTGTAAATATATTGTAAATAAATAATTTCTTGGTCAGTTTTTTGGTCTGCAATTATCTCTATCCAACCATAAAACTTGTCAGTAGTAAATTCTAAAATATTTGCAAGGGAAGAACCTGCATCTACAGATATCCCTAACATTGAGACCATCCACAATTATGACATTTTCTACAGCCTTCTTCCATTACTATCTCCGAACCACAATCTGGACATGAAATTGTCTTTTTCTCTTTTGGTTTATCAACAGGTAATGAACTCATTATGAGCCCATGTTTGCGAAGAAATTCCTCTTTCTTACCATTTTTAAATGGATATGCAAAATCTTCTATATCATCTGGTAGATTTTCTTCGAGATATCGTGCAATGCAATTGGCACATGATGTTCCATCAGCCTCTCCATTCTTATATTTATATAAGGCGACATCACATTTAATTGCTTTGAGGTTTTTAACAATATCCCATGTAGGAACTCCCCAACGGAAACAAAGGCCCATAAGAACGCGCACAGTTCTAAACATGGCATCACAGCCACCACTGCCAAGAGTATAATCACCAAGACATTCATATGGTTTTCCTTCTAATTCACTGATATCAATCATAATATCACCACATCCAGACCTCATTTTCTTAATACCATATGAATTAAGAATTTTTGGACGTTTTGGAAGCCACCGCCATTCTTCTGTTTCGCTATCAAAGAACGGCAGTCTTTCCGTCGATATTATTTCTTTACCTTGTGTTTCAGATTTCTTTTCTGAAAGAGTAAGAACTTCATCTTGTCTGCTGCCTGTTCTATAGAGAGTAACTCCTTTTAAACCATTTTCCCATGCATAAAATACAGCAGTTTTAAAATCATCTTTTGTAGATTCAAATGGCATATTTACAGTTTTTGATACAGCAGCATCTACATTCTTCTGAAATGCAATTACTATATCAAGATGTTCTTTGGGTGTAAGATCAAAAGCAGATTTATAAAGTCTTTTAATCTTTTTAGGCAACCAGGATACACTATTTATCGAACCAGTTTTATGAACATTTGCAAAGGCTTGCTGAACATCTTCTTCCGTTTTATTTTGTTCTTTAGCCTGTTCACGAATCATTCTTTCAAATAAAGGATGAATAACATAAAACGATTTATTGACTGTATTGTTGCGCTGCATTACCCATATTGCAGGTTCAATTCCTGACCAACATTTTGCAAGAATAGAAATGGAACCAGTAGGAGCAATACAGGTAAGATTAGTATTACGGCGAGGAGTTTTTGCTCCTTTATATAAATTATAATAAGGCGCAACACCATATTCATTTCCAAGAAATTCTGACGCATCTCTTGCTACATTAGAAATATAACCCATTATCTTTTCTGCTAATTCAACTGCGCGTGTTGAATCATAAGGAACACCCATCATTATAAGAGCATCATGGAATCCCATTACTCCAAGACCAATTTTTCTGGTTTTTAAAGAAGCATTCTTAATTGCAGGAAGAGGATATTTATTTATAGATATCACATTATCAAGGAATTTTACTGCAAAAATAACAGTATCACGGAGAGATTCAAAATCAAATCTTGATTCAGAATCAACAAATTTTGTAAGGTTTATACTACCGAGATTGCAGGATTCGAAGGGATATAAGGGTTGCTCTCCGCAATTGGACGTCAGAATACCGTTTAAAATCATACTATGATTTTTCGGTTCCATCAGACAAAATACATCCTCTCTCTCTTCAAGCATTTCAATTGATTTTACTTTTATAAATTGTTTTGATTCACGGTCTGGAACTATTGTTATCTTTACTCGATGTGTATCAAGACCAAGATTATACAATTTTTGCATATCTGATGCTGCGATACTAATACGATAACATTCTTGACAATCGTATTCTTTCTGGCCTCCGTTTTCATCTGGCATTGATTTACAGCAGGCTTTCTTCATTATTGAAAGAACGCCAGTTACACCGAGAGTATGAAGCATATACTTTACTCTCTGTAGAAAATCTTTATCGACTGAAGAAATCTGAATAGAACCATTCACCTGACATCCATTAGAATCAATTAGACCAGCCAACCATACAAGTCTTGATTCTATATCATAATATGTATCAGGAACAAATGTTTTATTCCATATAACTCCATCTGGTAACTGAATCACATCTCTTCCATTGCAGTTCCATATTGATTTGAATGTTAGTAGATTTAATAATTCTTTCTTTACTCCATAGAGATAAATACGATTACGATTATCAACTGAACCATCGCCAGAGAAGAATCCATGAGTATACGCATTACAAAGTATATGTTTTCCTTGGATAACTGGAAAATCAAATTTTACAAGTGTTTCACCAATATGAAGTTCTCTTGCTTCTACTCTGTATTTTTCTCCTTCTTCTATACATACAAATTTATGATATGGTGTGCATCTTACCTCACTTCCATCAGAAAATGTAATTTTACATAATTCCTGATTAATTCCAGTCTTTTGAGGAGTTACCATTGACCACTCATAACCGTTCCATATAGGTAAATAAACGCCAACAAGACTTCCAATAGGCTCATAACCATATTTTGTCAAAAGAAGTGTATCACCAGTAACACAAGGATTTGTTGCTTCAATAGGCCCAAGTTCTGGTGTATTAGAAGTTTTATTTATATTATCGTAAAATAAAAACGAAGGTTCTCCATTGTTCCATTGATTTTCAATTATTTTATCAAACAATTCACATGCTTCTTTATTTCCTGCTTTTACCTTTTCCATAAATTCGTCATCAATCATAATTGACAAATTAAAATTAGATAATTTTCCTTCCTGATGTTTACATGTAATAAATTTCTCAATATCTGGATGTGAAATATTAAGAATGCCCATATTAGCACCGCGTCTTTTCCCACCTTGCTTTATGGCTTCTGTGGCTTCGTTAAAAACGCGCATAAATGACAATGGCCCTGATGCTATTCCATTGGTAGAACCAACATGTGTTCCTTCAGAACGAAGATTGGAGAAATTAAAGCCAGTTCCACCACCAGATTTATGAATAAGTGCAGTCCATTTTAATGCATCAAAAATACCACCCATATCATCTTTTACAGGCAAAACAAAACAAGCCGAAAGCTGACCTATTTTTGTTCCTGCATTCATTAGTGTTGGTGAATTTGGAAGAAATGTTCCAGTATACATCATTTTATAAAATTCTTCTTCTTCACATTTATCTTCTGCTATAAAACTGGAAACGCGCTTACAAACATCATGCCAATTCTTTTCACCTTTAGCAAGATATCTTGCTGCTATTACAGCATCTACCATTTCTTCACTCATGTGTTTCGCTCCTTGCAACTTCTTCCCACAAATTGAGATTATACTTTATTACTCTTATAGGCCCACCAAAATAATGACAAATACATTCATTGCCATCTTTCATTTTTCCTGTTCCTTCACACTGTTTACATCTTAATACAATCGTTTTTATCATTACAACCACTTCTCCAATGTATTAACATTATCTTCTATATCTCTCATATCCCATCCTAAAGAAATAAAAATTGTCTTTATTTTATCATTAATAAGAAGATTAGCCATTTTATCATAATCAATTTCAAATCCTTCAGGACACTTTTCTACAAATGAAATAACATGAGTATGAGGTAATCCAGGAGGAACAGACTTTACATAAACATATTTTATCTTTTCTTTCTTAATATTGCTTCCTAAATATTTATTAGAATACATTGCTCCATAAATATGAGCACTAATATTCTTTGTATATTCGTGAATCGGCTTGCTCATTCCCTTTGGAATTGCTATATCTTCAACAGGAACCTTTCCTTTAACTATATCAGATTTCCATGTTTTCAATAAATCACAAATTTGTTCTTTTGATTTATCAAGATTATTTGTTGATACAATTTCATAAAGAATAGATTTTTGCATTTCACGATATATACTTGGCGTATCACTGCGTTTTGTTTCAAAACCTTTTACTTCAAGATAAGGTTCTTTTAAAATATCTTCATTCCAAACTATGAGACCAGCATATCTCTTTTTCTTTGCTACTCCATCTTCATCTCCAACAAATAAAACTTTCTTGTAAATCTTTTCAAATTCAATAAACATTCTATTATATTGAGCATCTCCAAATTTTGAAATACAAAAATCATCAAGAGTTCCATTAACATATTCAATAATTTCTGCTCCAAATTCTGATGCTTCTTTTATATTTTCTTTACCTGTTGTGAAAAAGATAGAATCGGTATCTCCTGCTATTACATCAACATCACATTCTTTTATTTTCTCTTCCATCCATATATTGGCTTCTCTGCCAAAATAAGTAACTGCAGCACCTACTTCTCTTGAAAAAAGACGGAAGAAAGGAGCAAGCATAACTCCATAAATTGAATTAAGTAAAAATTTCGCAACTGTTTGCATATCATTATATTTATTATATTCTGGACTATTTATTGAATATTTTTTCATTTCAGACTTTAAACTTTGTCTAAAATCCCAAACATCTTCAACTACTCTTGGAATAAAACCACGAACATCTGTTCTAAAATTAGTAGTTCCAACTTTTATCCATTTTCCTGTTATTAAATCTTCTTCGCAAGTTGCTCTGGTTTCTGGACTCATATTACAGGTAAGAATAGCCGTAGGGTAAAGAGACCTAACATCTCCAACACCTATCCATTCTTTTATTCCAACAGTCGGTTGAATGACCCGAGCACCTTCTACTGATTCATATGAATCATCCTTTTTACGCTTTGTAGGAAGAACAAAGCCCCAATTCTTTGCTTTCTTTAAAAAATAAAAATCAAGAACCCGAGCATTGTAAAAAATATCATACCATGTTGAAAATGTTAATCTTCGCACAGCATCAAAATAATTTATAATGCCACGTTTTATTTCTATTTCTTTCATTAAATAAACATCATTGATATTATATACAAGAAATTTTTCAAAATTTTTCTGCCACATTGAATAGACAGTTCCATCATCATCATCTTTATTTAATTTTCCTTTGCCCAATTCATCATTGGAGACAAAATCAAGACCGTAGGATTGAAGTTCATGAGTAGACATCTTTCTATATGCTCTCATTAAATCAAGCCACGTTCTACCCTTTGGTTTGCCACTAAAACGGTCTAAAATTCCAATAGGAGAAAGAGAAGCAGCGTCTATTCCAAGCACGTTCATTCGATTAACAATGTAAGGATAATCAAATGCATCGCCGTTCCAAGCAAGAAATAAGTCAAAGTCAAAATCTTCAACAAACTCAATAAATTTGAGTAATACTTCTTGCTCCCGAGGTAAGCAAAATATCAGGACATCTTCACCACCAAGTGTTATTCTGCGTTTCTCATTACGTTTTTCAGGATCAAGAGCGAAAACAAAGTATTTCTTTTTAAAACTATCATAACATGCAATTGAAAGAATTTCTTTATCGGCTTTTACTACATCAGGAAACTTGCCGTCATCTCTTACCTCAATATCAATAAAACAAGTTCTAACTGGTTCTTGTGGAATTTCATCAAAAGTATCAATAAGATAACGATTCTGATATGTAACATCAGCCTCATATGTTCTTTCAAAATTGTCACGCATCTTGCTTATTTCAGCAGGATGGTCTACAACCACTTTACGAAGTTTATCTCCATACAATGACAAAAAAGTTCCATTTTCATTAGGAACATAGAAATAAGGATAGAAATCACATATTTCTTTTTTATATCTTTTACCTTCAGAATCACGCCCGAAGATAACCAAATCTCTTCCGAGAGACTCAATATTGATCATTGGATCACCTAATTTCTAAAATAGAAACAAAATGTTTCTATTTCAATGTATTTCTATATTAAATTTTTTGAAGAGTTTCTCTTCAGCACATATTTGTATTAGAACATCTTTAATGTTTTCTTTTATTAATTTGCGAAAGACAGTATAATTTTCCTTCTTTAGTCGAACATCCAGGTTAAATCGCTCAATATATAAATCCATTACCATATCAATGTCATCTGGTTTTTGAGGTTTTGGCTTCTTTATCCATGAGGGCATTCGTCCATGGCGCGCGAGTTCACAGGCTAACATTCCACGATATATATCGGGGTCAATTTTAGTCCAATAAATAGAACAGCGCGATCCTGAATCGGGATCGATAAAACCGAGCGCTTTTGCAACAAGAACCTCAATCCCTTTGATCTGGTCAGGATCAATCATACCCTTTGAATAAACTACATTCTTTATAGCACCAAAGGGAGAAGTCATTTTTTCTTCCCCCTATCTTCTGTAATTCGTTTAATTTCCGCACAATATGCCGATGCTCTCTTCTTATCCCATTTCTTTTTGTCCATTATCTTTTTAACACAATCATTAAAATCTTTATAATCGGCAAAAGGCATTATGATTTTCCTCCTTCATCTATAACTCTTTCAAGAGTTTTTAGAGATAAATAGAAGTTATAAAGCAATAAATATATCGGATGATTTGCCGATTTCATACGAATATGTTGTTGAATTTCTGCAGGCATCGATTCATAAAACTCATTACAATAATACAACATATCTGCCGATCCGTCTCTATCGAGTGTATGTTGTATTTCGTGCCATATTCGCAAAGACATTTGATATGGGTCATTTTCTACACCTGCTGTAGAAATTCCAATACGATGATATTTTTCATCTTGAATACAAGCTCCACCGCCATAAATAACATCACGGGTAACACCATCAAATATAACAATCAAATTATCTCTATTTTTCTTTGGATAGACAAAATTTTCCCAAGGCGTTTTTTCTTTGTCTATATCTATTTGATTCCAATCAACAGGAATTATTTTAAATCTTACAATGTTCGGAATTAACATTAAAGACTTTTTAATATAATCTTCTTCAATTCCATCAAGAATCATTACATCATATTCTTGAAGAAAAATAGATTCTCCAATTGTTATAATTGGTTCAGGTTCAGGTTTAGGCTTTATATTAAAAAATTTTGATAAAAAATCAATTAAAATCATTTTATCTATTCCTTACATTTTGATAATATCTTGAAAGTGTAGGCCCATACTGGTCTTGATATTTTGACGTTGATTTTTCATTATATGGACGATTAGGTATATCATCCAATTTATGAAAAACAAGTTGACCAATTTGCATTCCACTATAAAGCATAACTGGACGAGGATTGATATTACCAATTTCAAGAGTTAATGTTCCTCTAAATCCCGCATCAATAAAACCACCTGTTTGATGTATAGTAATACCAAGTCTTGCAAGTGACGATTTACCCATTAAAATAGCAGCAATAGTGGGTGGAAATTCAAATAACTCTTTTGTTTGTGCAAGTATAAATTCTCCCTGTTTTATCACAATAAATTTTGACTCTTCCTTTTTAATACATTGTTCTATTGTCTGTTCGTCATATGGATCAATATACAAACTATTTCCAAGTCCTGCATTAGTATACCATATGAACTTATCATCAAGGGTAATATCATAAGAGTTTGGATTAACATTATCCTTGGAAAAAGGTGTAATAAGAAGAATACCCTTTTCTACAACATCTTCAATCTGATGATCTACAAGTATCATTTTAAACTACCTTTAGGGCCAAATTCAAAATTTGGACAACGAATACATTTTTGAAAAAGAAATTGTCCTTCAAGTTTATCATGGTCACATTTCTTTGCTTTGCATCTAAAAATCATTTCTCTTGCCATATTAATCATCTTCAAAATCAATTTCTTCTTGCATAGCAAGCAAAAGAGACTCTTCTTCTTGTTTATTAATAATCATACTATTTATTACCTGTTCAGGATATGATTCTATAATATTTCCTTTTATATCAGAAAAAGCCACTTCATGAATAAATAGAGATTCATCACTTGCTGCTATTTGTAAAAAGAGAAGCATATTCACATAATCATGTAAACTATCTGTAAAATTGTTTTTCATAGGCTTCCCCATAAACAATTTATTTTTAATATTATTTAAATACGTCATTTATTAGTTGAAAGGCAAGATTAGCAAGTGTAATTTCAGCATCTGCACCCATAGTAATTCTATAGTCAGATTCCGCTATAATTTCCACTGCTCTAATTGTTCTCTGTTTTTCAATATTATCATCAAGAATAATACGATTATAAATAGATTTAATCAATATTCTTGGACTTATTTGCTGTTCTATCCATAATTTTCGTGCTTCAGTAAATTTCAATTTCTTAATAAGTTCATATATTTCTTTATCATAAGATTTAATATCTATTTTACCAAGATATTTTCTTGATTCAAGAGCATTTAACATAGAACGAATATCTGGATATAAAGTATCACATATTTCTTCGATTTCTTTATCTGTAAGATTAATTTCTTCTATTTTATTAATATTTTTAATATGATTAAGTATTTTATTCTTTGGTGGATTATTTAAATTTATTTGTATACAACGGCTTTTTATTGGATCAATAATTTTTGAATCATTATTACAGGTAAAAATAAATCTACAATTTGATGAATATTGCTCTATTATACCACGCAGACTTTCTTGGGCATCTTTTGTAAGACCATCTGCTTCATCAAGATGAACAATTTTTGGTGCATTACAGTTAAAACCTTGCGTCATAGCAAATTCTTTTACCTTATCTCGAATAGTATTAATACCTCTATCATCACTGGCATTAAGAAATAGGTAATCAGTTTCAAGATCGTTAATAATTGCCTTTGCTATTGATGTTTTACCAGTTCCAGCAGAACGGGTAGAAAGAATCAAATTTGGCAAATCCCATGGCTTTTCTTTAATAAGTTTATAAAGAGAATCAACTTCTTCATTACTTATAACTTCTGTTAAAGACTTGGGCCTATATTTTTCGATAAATAATTTCTTATGTATCATTAATCATCAACCCATTCAGCAATAATTCCACTAACACACATATCATCAATTATGTATGAAAATGTCGATGGTGGCTTACCTAATCCTTCTCCTTCATCCTTATACGTTGAAATTATAACATTGGTTTTAAAAGCACCAGACATAGCATCAACAAGCGATTTTAAATGATATTTTACAGTAAAATCATCACCACTTATTATTTTACCCATGTTCTTTACTATGGCTTTATTTTTAATTTTTGCTTTTATATTACCATCCTTTGATTCAATTACAACAACTTTTTCATTAACATTGTCAGTAATAGAAAGAATCTTTTTAATATGGTCAGAAGAAATAGAAAATGATGATTCTAACTTCCAATTAAGGTCTTTAGGAAGTTCTTTTCTTGATTTACTGACAATAGAAGGATGAATTTGTGGAAAATAAATTTCAACATTTTCATCCGATATTGTTATAAGGGTATCATCGGAAGTAATATCGACTACTTTATCACCGATATTTCGCAGATATTTGAGAAAAATTTCTTTCTCTATTCTCAAATTGGATTCCTTTCCTTCAATAACAGGTAATTCAACCATTACCACGACATTACGCACATCATTGATAACACTCGCAGTCATAGATGATTCTGTTACCTTTATATCAATTCCACCAATTGAGAAACCTACAATATCGATAAACTGTTTTAATTTACCGACATCAACCTTCATGTTTACTCCACTTCAAGTCTATGAGAAATTATTTCATCGGTTCTTTCACGAAGCAGGCCAAGTTTCTTTTCGATATCAAGCAATTGTTCTATTTCATTGATATCATACAAATCATTATTTCTTCCATAATCAATTGCTTCTCTAACCAATACTTCGGCAAATTCAATCTTTGTATTAACCATTGTATAGGTATACAGTTCCATATCATTAGTAATAATATCCATGGTAATCACTTGTTAATAACATCATATAAACGCTTATTTGTAATATTATATTCTCCAGGGGGATATTCTCTTGGAAACTTGGACGATTCAATAATAGCCTTATATTCAGTTTTACCACCAGAAATGTCAGTAACAACACGAATAATAACATCAGTCTGTGACATTACATCGCCCAACCACTTTGGCATATCTTTCTGCTGAATAACCTGTCCATCCTTAATAACAGAATCTTTGTTTACGTATGTAGTATACATGATTCCCTTATTAGAAGCATCCAAAGACTGCTTATGAACATCATCGATATACTGGGTTCTTTCTTTCCAAATATTCTGATTAGCAACACCCTGATAAGGCATAACACCATTGCGTTTACGCATTACCTGTTCAAGAATCTTGTTTAAAAACTCCGAACCATCAATTACTATCCAATCTGGTTTATATTTCTCTTTAATAGCATCAAGAAGCTTCAGAATGAAAATATACGTCTTTTCTGAAGTTGTCTGATAAAGATCAGGAGTAGACTTATCAAGATACAGAATAGCATTATAAACCTTAATTTCAGCCCCATTCTTCTTTACAAAATCAAGTTCAAGTGGCCTGTCAGACTTCATATCAAATGAGAGAACGGCAATCTTATCGCCCTTTTTAACAACACCATAAGCCGTTGAAGTCTTTGAATCATTTTTATGACCATAGACTGTAATAATTTTCTTACTATTCTTTGTATCCATAAGAGCATCATCCAGATTGAAATCAGGCATGATATCGTCATCACGGTCTTTCTTTAAATCCTTTACCTTATCACGAATCAGCCTTGCCTTCTCTTCATTATTAAGAGTTCCAGAAAGCTTTTCTGATGTAGAATTGTTTTCTACATCTCCTGAATCTGTATTCCAATCATCTGCCATTTATTTACTCCCATTCCTTATTATCATCAGTTTTCTTACTTTTCTTATCCTTTATAGATTCGGTCTTTGGTGCTGATTCGCTCTTTGGAGTTATGAAGCCCCAAAGATTTCCTGCAGCAGTTCCATCCTTTGCCCTAATATATGGTGTATATATTGCAATACCAATAGCATTTTCATATAGACCTTCGTGGTCTTTGGGAACTACCATAGAAACAGGATCAAAATCGCCAACAAGATCAGTAATTTCCACAAAATCAACATTCATATCTGTCTTTTCTGTTACAGTATAACGAGAAATACTGGCCTTTGTAATATAGAATCTTGGATTTTCTGGAACCTTACAAATCTTCTTATCAAGATCGTAGACCGTATCAAAGCTCTTTACACTTTTAGGGATCTCCTGGCCAATCATTTTGGTAAAAACATCAAAATTGATATCAGTTCCAACACTGGTAAGAGAAGTCACAGATGTTCCATTGAGCCGAAGAGGAACATTTTCTGGCTTACCAGTGGCTCTAAACTTGTATACTTTTAGCATTTCAGGTATAAACTTTTCAGGTTCATTACGAATTGTAAGGATACCAAAACGAATCTTGCTTCCTTTTGTATCTGGCTCTTTAAAAAATCCATAGCACTCACGAACAGGAACATATCGCTCAATAATTTTTCCACGCTTCCACTTTAAAGATTCAGTAGTATTGTCAGCATTGAAAAGATACTGCTCATTCTCATCCATTTTGCCAAGACCCTGCCACTTCCGAACAGCATCATCGCGTCCTATCTCTTCTACAACCTTGTTAAATTCCTTATCGCATTCCTTGATTGTATAATCGTTTTCGTTTCGAACACCCTGCATAGCAAAAAAGAATCCTTCAAACATTTTTGCATTTGACTTCATCTGTGCTCGATATGCACCACGAAGTTGTTTAAAAGCAGCCTCTTTGATATCCTTATCATCATCAAAAACAGATGCAAGATCAGATTCAAATTTCTGCATTTCAGTAGTAAGTTCCTCAACAGATTTGCCGAGTTTCTCACTCATTTCCTTAATACCCTTTTCAATGTTTACAGACATGGATTGAACTCCATTGTTTAATTTCCCCGAAGGGAAGGATGCTTTGGGAATCGAACCCATATAACCTTGTAGCACCTTCTGCAATATATATTGCAATATAAAGTTATAAAGTTTTGGAATTATTCAATTTTTGCAGTTTTCTTTCTTGTAGTTTTCTTCTTTTCCCTTATAGGCAAGTCTCCTTTTTCTTCAATTTTCTTTGATTTATCAATTTCTGCATTTATACGCGCAGCAACTATAAAAATACATTCTTTGAGATTTTTATCATAGGCCTTACATTGTTTTTCTCTACAAGGAAAGCCATTAAAACAAAATGTTCCTTCAAGTAAATCTACCATTATGACAACACCATTTTCTTATCTGATCTTACTGTTATTCTACCATTATCAACATAATTCTTTAACAATGTTCTCGCATTAGGTTCTGAAAATCCAAGTTCTTTTATAAGATATTCAACCCATTCTTGCTCATAAAGCATATATCCAGCCTTTTTAGATTTAAGCCGATTATATACCTGAACTGCACGATGGTCAAGTTTCGTCTGAACATTGTCTTTAAGGAAGAAAGCAACTGATCTCATTGTTTCCATCATAATAGCGCTGGCTTTTTGTGTATCTTTTGCTGTAATATAATCACGACCATCAGCAAGCGCATAAATTGCACTAATCTTTAAGATGTTAACAGTAAGACGAGAAATCATAGATTCCCAAATTTGTTTCTGACCAACGAGCATTGGCATAATATTTCTTAATTCTTCAATACTATGTCGTAAAATCTCTTTTGATTCACTCATCATTACAACATATTCAGTATCCTGATGAACCCGTTTAAGTCTTGTTACCTCTTTTACCATTTTATTATATAATTCATCAACAAATTCTTTTCTTTCCTGTATATCTGCAAATGCTTCATCTTTTACTGTATCAAACGATGCTATATCGTTAATTATTCTGTCTATAATTTTTGTTCTTCTTTCTTCACTTTCTTCTTGAATATAAACAATCATTCTTTGAAGAAGTCCTCTTTCAAGAAGCGTATCTTTAAATTCATCCAAATAATAAGAAGTAATAACAATAGAACAATCTGGACGGGCTTCTACATCTCCATCTACTAAATTATTCGTAAGCAAATTTCCTTCACTACCGAAACGATTCATAGTCTTTTGTAAAAGCCTTTGTGCGCCTTCAGTTTGTTTTGAAGATTTTAATATTGATTCTCCCTCATCTGATACTACATAATCATTGATTACAAGCACAGATGGCGTTGTAGGGTCTTTCCAACCCGCATCTCCTTCTTTAAAACCTTTTGAATTGTTTCTTTCAAGTATTCCGCGTTTTATTGAACCTGTAAGAATTGCATCGGAAAATCGTTCAATCGAATAATATTTTTTACCATTGCGTATTGCAAACTGGTAAAGAAAATCATTACCTTCTGATTTACCTGTTCCCGATGGCATAATTATACAGGAATGAATGCGAATATCTTCTTCTACAGAACCACGAAATATCTTTGTTTTCTTAAATATCTGTGATAAAGCAACCAAAGCATAAATTTCTTTCATTACAGGCTGCGATTCTATACGCATATCCCACAATTTATCCCATAGTGAAAAGAAATCTTCATCACTTTTTCCTTCTTTTTCATGCACTTCTGCTGTTTTTAAATCGAAATTACTCTTTATTTCAAGTTTTCGAAGCAGCATTGCTTTTTGTTCTTTCAATTCTTCATCGGTAAATTCACCGAAATCAAAAACTTCGTGATATGATTTACCATAAATCTCTTGGCACAAATCACCAAGTTCTTGCATAATTGTTTTACTTTCTGTCATACTCAATTTTCTCCATTAAATCAAGCATACTATCAACAGCATCCGTGATAGAATAATAAAGAATTTCTTTAGCAAATTTCTTCCACAAAAGTTCATCAAGATTTTTACTAAATCCACAAAGACCATCAGTTACTTTTTTGCTTTGTGTATCATAAATATAAAATTTTATCATTTTATAAGAAACAATAACACCAATATCATTGCAATGATAAAATTCTGGATATTTAGGATGTTTTGTCCAAACATATCCTAAAGAAGTGAGATATTTAGATATATCATCACGTTGTTTTTCATACATGCAACAGAATATTCAACGTGAAAAAATAAAAAGGTTTTGGTTTATGTAATTGAAGGAGACTTGGAAATACTGGCAGACGATGGCTTTGTTGTTTCATCATCGGCAGTTCCTAAACGGGTTTTCTTTCTGGCCTCCTGACCAATAACATCTGAATCTTGCTTATTACCTTCTTTTTCCTGCACTGCACCCTGACTAATTTGAATAAATAATTCGCGTCCTTTCATCAATTCATCATCACTAATGTCTGCTTGCAATCCCGCGCGTGTTCTCATTTCACTACGAGCAATAATTCCATCTTCATAAGCAAGCAATAAATCCTTGAATACTATAGAAGGCTGCGATAATTCCTCGAAAATAACTTTAACTGATCCAGGTTCTTTGCCCATTAATCTTAAACGCTTATCAATAATTTGTTTATTTACCATATCCTGAATCATTTCTTGAAGCCCTTCAAGAACAATTAAACGGTCTGCTTCTGAAACATATCCAGATGCATACGTTGTTCCTTCGGCGCGACCCATGGTAAGAGGTTGCTGCAAAAGACCAACCTGTATATCAGTTTCAAGAGATTGTTTAAAATTAACAATATCTATATTCGTTCCACTTTGGTCAAGACTTTTTATATCAAATCCACAACCCACTATATCTTCATTTTCCTGAAGATATTGAACTGTATCACGCAATTCTGCTATAAGTTTCTTTACTGTATCGACATCACCATCTTCAAGAAGTTTTTCAAGAGATTTATAATTAAAGTAATATCGACCAATACCATATTTTCTGATATATTCAGTATAACCTTTTACAAGATCAAGATATTTCATGAAGGTATCATGAATTGCATCGAGAAAAGAAAGTCCATAAATACCATAAGTTTCACGGCCATAAATATCTATAACTGGTTTATCATATGGAAATATTGCTCCATAAATTAAATCTTCTGTTTTTATTTTCTGTTCAAGTTTTTCATCGCCTTCGTTGATAATAGCCGTTACTATCGGCGGCGTCATTACCAAATCAGGTTTATCTCCAGGTTTTACTCCTTTTGGCAAAAGAGTTGTATATTTCATCATTACTGGTTGAAAATCAAAAATATCTTCTTTTGTATCAGGGTCTTTATATGGAACAACTTTTCCAATAAAGGTTCCATTTTTTACAATAAGACGGGTAAGAGACTGCAACTTTGATCTAAACTCAATATTTACAGACCAACGATTGAAATCATCAATAGTTTCCTGATCTGTAGGTTTATCAGCATCACCCGATGTAAAACGAATGCCCTTAACAAGTGAAAAAGACAGCTTTGTCAATGGAATTGAAATATGAGGATTTAAATCACTCATCTGCTCATAAAGTTTATATTTATTCCCCTTTGTCGATTCAAAACCCTGCCATGCACCAGCAGAAGAAACTTCATTCTTTCTGGTGGCAGAATCAGCAGCAAGAAGATATTTTCTACCTCCCTCACCGACTATTACATTTGCATCTTCAATATCAGTTACTTTCTTTTCTGGCATAGACTTTCACCTTATATTCCAATTCAATTACTTTTTTCGCAACAAAAAACATTGCATCTGGTTCAAAACGATTATATCCAAGTTCTTTCATTATTTTTCTTATCTCTATACTTTCTTTTCCTTCACGTTTAAATTTACCGAGCAGAAGATAAAGATCATATTTAATATGAGCATTTTTCATCTACGGGCAACTCCTACAAGCATTCCAGAAAGAGAAGAAAGAACACCTCTATTTTTCAAACCAATTTTTACAGCACCTTCAAGTGCATCAGGCCCATCATCATGTTTATGAACTGGATATTTTATCAATTGTTCAATTACCTCTTGATAATCTTTATGTTGCATCCAATCATCACGAAACATTACAATTCCTGAAGAAATAAAAGGAGCAAGTCCTTCAATACGTAATTGTTTGTTTTTAAAATTCTTTACCTCATAAACAGGTATACCTTTACGTTTTACTGATTGAGCAAATAATGTCTGAAACTGGTTGGCTTCTATTCCTACAATATGAGCATCATATCTATTAAAATAAAATTCTATTCGAGTAATTAACTGGTCAGGAGTTATTATATTAGATGCATAAACATCACGCAAATAAAATTTACCTTCTTTTATTGCTCCTACGATAATTACACTGTAATCAAGTTCTCTTCCGAGTGCAGGGTCACAATAAATTATATGTCGACATTCTTCAAAATCTTTATCAAAATCAGTATAAAATTTAAACTCTTCAATTTTAAATAATTGAGTTTCTGCAGGAAGAGGGTCATTCATATACTGTGAATAAAATTCAATAAGCCCTTTTTCAATCTTTAAACGCTCTATATCTTCCATTTTATAAATTGTTGGAAAAAGAGGCTCCATTGTATCTGTATCATAAATTGATTCTATTTCTATATGATATTGGTCTTTTTCTGGTAAATTTGGATTATTATTAATAATATATTGATACACATCATCCAAATGCCATCTTGTTCCTACAACTAAAAGTAAACCATTAGGATTTAAAATAGAAATTAAATCAATAAACCAGCGCTTTTTACGCTCTCTTACGGCATTGGACTCACGATCATCGTTGGAACATAAATCATCAACAATAATAACATCGTAGTGTTCCGACACAATAGCACTCATTGCCCCTTTTGCCTTGATACTGGGCTCTTTATGAACAGAACGTGGAGTTAATTGAATTTCTCGTTGATTAAACGATTCTACAGGGTCATATCCAAAAAATTCTTTTAAATTTGGATTGTTTTTAAAATGTTGACGAACTTCAGAAAGAATTTGAATTGCCATATCTTCTGTAGAAGAGGTAAGAAGAATTCTTTTGTCAAAAACTCCATTGTTATTGACCCAATCTTCCATCAACATATCTATAATATTGGCAACTGAATAAATAGTAGTTTTATAAGTTCCACGGGGTTTCATTAAAAGAATACGGCTTTGTTTTTGTTTTACATCTTCATATCGATCACACCATTCTTTATGTTTTGGCGATAATCTATCATAATTAAGAATATATTTTGCCACATTATACAATGTTAGCTGTTTTCCATGATATACTACACGCGCCATGTATTTACTCAAGTTTTTCTATATAAGAAGGTATAATTATTTTACTTGTTGTATCATCAATTTCACCTTCAAGTTTTGCTTTTAATTCAATTATTCTGCGTTTCTCTATTATAATATCAAGATATTCTTTTGTGTCCTCTTTTCCATTTAAAAGAAGTTTTTTCTCTGCTCTTATAATATTGGCAAGACCATCAATAACAATATCAAGATTAGAAGAATTGCTAATTGTAAATTTTTCCATTTCAATGTCTGTTGGCGGTTCTATTACATTTTTATTTGTATCAAGGTAAATGTGACTTACATGTTTATTTATTGCAGATATGCTGATATGATATCCATCAGATTCCAATCGTTCTTTAAGCGTTTTTATATCACATTCTGCATTATAAATCATCGGATCTGTAATAGCGGATATTTCAGGATTCTGACAAATAATACAGCCTTTTACATTAGTATTCTTTATAAAAGAAGGATCAACAGGTATAATATCATCCCCATAATATATTTCTCTTTTAATATATTTATATCTTCCCCCTCTTTACTCCAATATAAACTTTCTAAAAATCCAAAATTTTTAAATAGTTTAAAATCTTAATTAATAGACTATGTTAAAAATAGCAGAAGAAGTTGAAAATCTTATTAAAGAAAAAAGTCCAAGAATGAATAGAATTTATGAAGAATGTGGTTTATATCGTATTTTGGATTCAGAACCAGCAGTAATTTACAAGAATTTTTATAAAGTTTTATCTCTCGAATCAATTGCCTGTCTCATGACTGAAATTTTTATAAATGACGAAAGAATAACCAATATAATGTCTACAAAACCAGAACTTGCAAAAACTGCATCTATTACAAAAACTGATCTTACCTATATTATCGCTGATGCTCTTGGCATTGGAAGAAATAAAACCAGCACACTTATTAATCAATGTATAGATATCGGTGCATTCATTATTATTCCTAATATTTATGATGTAAATGCTAAAATGATAAAACCAGCAAAAATGTCAAGAGAAGAACTGCATGGAATTTATGTAAGAATCTGTAAAATAAATAATAAAGAAGTAACTAAAGAAGATTTTGAACATTTTATGGAGGCTATTTAATGGAAATAATTCGTGATTTTGCTCTTGGAAAAGCGCACGAACAAGCAATCATGCGTGTTTGCAAAAAGGGTAATTATGTAGTTACACAGGATAATGAAGAAACAATAGAATTAAACGAACCACTTAACATATTTGTGGCAACTCCACTTAATGAACCTTTGATATCTCCAAAAAATAAATTTGGAGAAAAGGCCATGAGAAACTATGCAGATCAGTTACTTTTTGGAAGTAACAATGATTTTGCTTATACTTATCATGATAGACTTTTTAATTATCCTGATAATAATAATCAAATCGAAACTATTATAGACGAACTTTTAGACAATCCGACATCGAGACGGGCCCAAGCCATTACTTGGATACCAAGTATTGATTTACGCAACGATAACCCGCCATGTTTGCAGCGCATCCAAATTCTTTTGAGAAATGGCAAACTAAACATGCATGTCGATTTTAGAAGTCGTGATATACTTTCAGCCATGGGTGCAAACATGTATGCTCTCATTGCACTTCAAACAAAAATCTCAAAAAGACTCGATGCGGCGATAGGATGGTATTCTGACACCTCTACAAACGCGCACATATATTTTAAACGTGATATTGAAGAACTAACGAAATATTACAATCCTTTCTCAACTGGACAAGAATTGTGTATGGAATTTAGAAAACACGTATAATTTTTTTAAAAAAATTTAAACGAATAGACATGGGTTCATGTCAGCAGGTAATCCCTGTGGTATTCCAATTCTTGAATTAAACTGGAAATTCATACCCATGTTTATATCGCCATTGAATCTCGAATTAAATGACTGATCAATGGTAGAAAGCATATTTGGCGTTTCATTTTCCATTATCCCCGTCATGGTCATAATATTAGACTGATAATTTGCAATTCCCTGACCATCAATAGCAATTGTATGTCTGATATTGCTATTAACAGATGTGGTAATGGTCTGCATATTATTAAGTTCAGTCATTATAACACCGCCCTGCATATCAAATCCAAAGTCGGTAATAACACTTTCACAATAAGGAGTTTCACCAATTAAAGACATAAAGGCATAAGCATTTTCATCTCCACTTGCTCTGCCTCCAAAATTTGGTTCAATAAAAGAAATAGCAGTAGAAGATTCATATCCACTTGATGTTCCTTCAATATTTCTCATAAACTGTGTAGTTCCCCTTGTGGCCATTACATTCATTGTAGATGTTCGATAACTGGTAATATTGCCCATAGAATGAACAGTATTCTGTTCTCTAATAGTCATAGAACCATCAACAATTCCACCGACTTCCATGGTATAACCATTAGACGGAGCAGCAACCGCATTAACAGTAACAATCGTTACTGTTGCGATAATTAATATCCATATAATCAAAAAATATTTTGTATAATCAGTTTTCATAAGATTCACCTGTCAAACTCATCCTTCTTAAATAATTTCTTCATTTGTTCAAAGAAATCAGCAATAATTTCAGAAACAGTTTTCTTTTTCGTAAAATTAAATTCATGTATTTCTTCTGGATTTGCTGGCATTATATCACGACTAATAGATGTTTCAACAGTTGTTCCAAGAGGAGGAACTGCTTTAATTGTTACAACAGTGCCTTTTTCAATGGCAATAGAGAAACTACCTTTTTCATCGCGTTTTACACCATCGACATAAAATGTTGCATCGACATTAGAAGTAATACGGAGTTTAGAATATATTTTATTTGCTGTTTCAAGCATATCTATACCGATAGGACAATAAGCCATATCAACACCGCGTTCACCATTATAACCTACATAATTCCAGTAATCTCTATTTACGCCTCCAATTTTTGACCAAATTTTCCAGGATTGAACAAAATATATAATACCCAAGTCAAGATCATATCCGACTGCAACCTGTGCATGGCCTCCATCTGGAAAACCACTTGGAAATGGGTAAATACCTTCACAACCCTTTTTCATATAATTATCATAAATTGTAACACCAACAAGACAAACACCTTGTTCGTATATCATACGACAACATTCATCAAAATTGGTTGTAGTAGCGTATCCAGTAATACGAAATTCTCCAGCCTTTTCGTAAGCCTGTTCTCTTGTTTTACTCCCACCTGACGGCCATTCCCACGGATAAAATTCTGGAGCGCAAATACTTGTAATTGGTGTATAAACATCAGTTTCAAGAATTGCACCCACTTCTTTACAGAATGGAATAGCATCTTCAAGCCATGCGCCAGACGGGTAAGCAACATTACCACGCTTACGAGCCCCATAGTAAATAAACTGTGCAGATTTCCAAATATCGTAATAAATTTCACGCATCATTGAACATGGCAAGTCATCGAATTTTTCTTTGACTTCATGCCTTGCTTTCTTTGGATTTGGAAGTTCTTTACCTTCCTGCATCAATTTATTAATATGAAGAATTGAAAGAGCAATAGCAACTGACCATCCAACACATGTTGGTCTTTGGCCCTGATCACAGTAATCAGGCAAATAATCAACAGCAGGATTCATCCATTTTCGAGGAATGGCCATTTCACCCATGGCTTCCATAGGCATATTTTTACGAATAGTTTTATAATCGTAAAATCTTACCTTATCTCTCGATTTTGGAACTGGAGCAAGAATACAAGGAATTGTCACTATCGTGCTTTCTTCATCATACTGTATCTTATTAAATTGAAGATATATACGAATAAATTCTTTGACTTTTTCTGGAGAAATTTGCGTATTTGTTACAATACCAGATAAGGAAGTATCTTTAACAATATCTGATTTAAGATACCGCCATATTTGGTTTATTTCATCGCGCGTGATACCCAATATCTCACCTTTATATAATTAAGTTGACAAAATATAAAAAGAAAATAGTAAAGAGGTAAAAGCAACTTAATCCAAGTTCAAATCTCTTACTACCCATCCATCAGGCAGTTTTCCCTTCTCAACCTGCTTCCATCTTTTCTTCAAATATTCAGGAGCCTCTGAATGTTCTTTCAGCAAATTAGAAGCCTTTGTTCTAATCGCAGCAAAAATATGCTTTGGAATCGAAGTAATCTGACCATCGCAATTTGGGTCAAGAATCGAATAAAATTCAAAAACACGAAATGGGTCATCTCCAATTCCTGTCATCGATGCATAGATACTGTTTGCAATTTTTAAACCCTGATTTTTATCTTTAAATATATTACGTTTATTAAAGGCCTTAACTGATGCAAGAGCAATGCAGGTTGCTGCAGACACCGTAGAATAATAATCATGGTCTATATTAATAAGTTCTTCTATGAAAGAAGGCAAATTGTCAATATCAATTTCACCAATTCTCTTAAACCAACCTTCTACAGTTTCCTTTGGAACCTTTATCTCATTCTTTTCTTTAAATTCCTCCAGGATTTTTCTATCTCCTGCTTTTAGACTCGATTCATCGATTTTTATAGCCTGTTTCATTTCAGGTTTTGATTCTACCTTTGCTTCTAAATTTACATCTACCAAAACAAATCACTCCTTATGGCCTGAAGAAAAATACCAATAATCATGCTTATAATGAATACAATAACCCATACTGTTATATCCAAAAAAGCAGCAACATACAAAGCAAAAGCAATATATAAAACTGCTCCACTTGTAAACAATATTATTGCACATAGAAACATACAAATGGCAATAATAAAATTACTAACCGTCAATCTATACACCTCAAATCTTCAGGAAATTTTTCATGTTCTCTCCAATATAAAAAAGAAGCACCTGATTTACGTCTACAAATCAGCGTTGTATTATTATATTGAACCATAGAAAGTTTTCCTATAATACGATTGAAAGTTTCATAAGAAATTTTCATGCCACTTTCTATCCATAGAAAACGGGCGCTTCGTGAATTTTCAGAGCCAAAAGGAACAGAATAAAAAAAATCAACAAATGTAGTTCCTTCCTGCTTGGTAACAGCACTTACCATATATACATATATATATGTATTAATAAATAAAACTTATGGTATTATACACTTTCATAAGTTAATTTTATTTCTAACTTTTCTCCATACTTTAAATAAAAAGGTTCATCTTCGTAGCAGCGCGGAGACCCCACCCTTTAGGGTGGGGAGGAGCGCGTGCTTACACCTCCGAAAAGTATATATCACATAACCACCTACTATATGAATGTGCTTAGGACGGTTACTTTCAAGCTTGGGTTGGTAGATCAAGATCGGATGGCTCTCCTCGATACGATGAGAGCATATACCAAGGCGTTCAACGAATCCGCCCGATGGGGATTTGATAACAAGACGTGGAATAAGGTCGATAACCATCACGCCACATACAAGCTTGTTCGTCAAAGCACGGATCTTCCTTCGTCGCTCGTCCAGGGAGCAAGAGATTGTGCTTGCGAAGCTCTGAAAGCTGTCAAATGCAAAACGCTTCCAGAACGCAAGCCTCTTGCAGCTATGAGGTACAATCAACGAGTCGCCACAGTCAACCTGATCCACGGTATCGCTACTATAGCATCTACCAAAGGACGGGTCAAAGCAACGTTCTTCGTGCCTCCAGCCTATCGAGACTACCTTGGATGGAAGATCAAATCGTCCACGATATCCTATGATCGAAGAGCCGACACGTTCTATCTGCATGTGTCCCTTGAACATAACGATCTTGAACCTATAACCGAGTTCAAAGTGCTTGGTATCGATCGAGGTATCGTGAACATTGCAGTCTGCTCCGATAACACGTTTTACAACTCGAAGAAGGTCAAAAATACTAGAGCTAAGTATGCTCACCTTCGCGCTGAGTTGCAGTCTAAAGGCACCAAGTCGGCAAAACGCAAGCTCAAGCGTCTCTCCGGCAAGGAAAGACGGTTTATGACTGACGTGAACCATTGCATATCGAAGCAGATCGCGAACTCGGATTTTACGGTGTTTGCTCTCGAAGATTTGAGCAAGATCCGAGTCCAGAAGCGAAGAGGTAAGCAGTTCAACCTCAAGCTCAACAACTGGTCGTTTTACCAGCTCGAGCAGTTTCTTCGGTACAAGGCTGAGACCCTTGGGAAGCACGTGCTTCTCGTAGACGCCAGGTACACCTCGCAGAAGTGCTCTAAGTGTGGGCACGTCTATAAGGGGAACCGTGAAGGTTCTTCGTTCCGATGTCGCAAATGTGGATTTGAACTCCATGCCGACCTCAATGCTTCGCGTAACATAGCTCAGGCGGGTATATCTTGCCTGAGTAGGCTGCCCTGTCAACC
>Ga0208195_1000518_pt1 | contig 49744 bp, 37 predicted proteins | sample AD_UKC077_MetaG_FD_184441 | JGI IMG/M metagenome (GOLD analysis project Ga0208195, IMG submission 184441) | Active sludge microbial communities of municipal wastewater-treating anaerobic digesters from USA - AD_UKC077_MetaG (SPAdes) (version 2) | ecosystem: Engineered > Bioreactor > Anaerobic >... | reverse complement strand
GATTGGCGATTATGTGCTTACGGGTGGCGAATTGCCAGCTGCTATCATTGTGGATGCCGTGGTACGCTTAATTCCTGGCGCCATGGGCGACGAACAATCAGCGCTTTCCGATTCGTTTCAAGATAATTTATTAGCTCCACCGGTTTATACACGTCCAGCCGAGTTTAATGGTTGGTCGGTACCCGAAATTTTGCTTTCGGGTAACGAACGTAAAATAGCCGAATGGGAACACGAACAAGCGGTAGAACGTACAAAACGCTTGCGCCCAAATTTGTTGAAGGAATAATCGGGTTGATAAAACTAATTTGCAACGTGTGTGGTTTTTACACGCTGGATTTTTCTCAAAAAAAGGCTTTGTTTCTATCAAAAAATGTAACTTTGCAAAACTAACTAACGCACTGAACTTTTACTAAAAATATGCTTACACTAAAACAAATTACAACTAACCGTGACGAAGTGATTCGCCGTTTAGCGAAAAGACATTTTGCACGTGCTACGGAGTTAATAGATCGCGTAATTGACTTAGATAGCGATCGCCGTGCAACACAACAAGAATTGGATTCTAAATTGGCGGTTATCAATCAGATATCAAAATCCATTGGGCTTTTGATGCAAAGTGGTAAAAAAGCAGAAGCCGAGGCTGCTAAAGCTGAAACTGCTCAATATAAAGAAGATACTAAACAGTTGTCGGCAAAGTTAGACGAACTAGAATTGGCTATTCGCGATTTATTGCTTCAAATTCCTAATTTACCACAAGATAGCGTGCCCGAAGGTACTGGGGCAGAGGATAATGTGGTAGAAAAACAGGTGGGTGAAATTCCTGTGTTTGAAGGATTTGAAGCATTACCTCATTGGGAATTGGCAAAAAAATATGATTTAATTGATTTTGAATTAGGTGTGAAAATTGCAGGTGCTGGTTTCCCTGTGTACAAAGGCAAAGGCGCTCGCTTACAACGTGCTTTGATAAATTTCTTTTTAGATGAGGCACGCGATGCAGGTTATTTGGAAATTATGCCTCCAACACTGGTGAATGAAGCGTCTGGCTACGGCACCGGTCAGTTGCCCGACAAAGATGGACAGATGTATCACGCCACTCAAGACGACTTATATCTCATTCCAACAGCCGAAGTGCCTGTAACCAACATCTACCGCGATGTGATTTTGACCGAAAAGGAGTTACCTATCAAGAATTGTGCATATACACAATGTTTCCGTCGTGAGGCAGGTTCTTATGGTAAAGATGTACGTGGTTTAAATCGCTTGCATGAGTTTTCTAAAATCGAAATCGTGCGTATTGATACGCCTGAACATTCGGAAACGTCGCACAAGGAGATGTTAGCGCATGTCGAGGGGTTGTTGGCTAAACTTGAATTACCATATCGTATTTTGCGCCTATGTGGTGGCGATATGAGTTTTACTGCTGCCTTGTGTTTTGATTTTGAAACGTATTCGGCAGCTCAACAACGCTGGTTGGAAGTGAGCTCCGTGTCGAATTTTGAAGCATATCAAGCCAATCGCTTGAAATGTCGTTACAAAACCGCCGATGGTAAAACGGAACTTTGCCACACCTTGAATGGTTCGGCTTTGGCTTTACCACGCATTGTGGCAACATTACTTGAAAATAATCAAACTGCCGATGGTATTCGCATTCCACAAGTGCTAGTGCCTTATTGTGGATTTGATAAAATAGATTAAACAGACATTATAACCGTTATAAAAGCCCTGCATAAAAAATATGTGGGGCTTTTTGTAGCTATAAATTTTGCTATCTTTGCAAACAAAGAGAATTTATATTATGGCAAAAGATAAAGTTGTTTTTTTCTGTAAAGAGTGTGGTGCTGATTATCCTAAGGCGTATGGTAAGTGTCCTTCGTGTGGAGCGTGGAACTCGTTTGTAGAGCAAGTTGTACGTAAAGATACGGCTAAAATAGAGCATGGTTATGAGCTCGCCAAAGAGAGCCAACCCATACGTATAAACGAGGTGAATGCTCAGGCTGAAACACGCATTGATACACTGAATGAAGAATTTAATCGTGTTTTAGGAGGAGGTTTAGTGCCCGGCTCTTTGGTACTTATTGGTGGAGAACCCGGCATTGGTAAATCAACTTTGGTGTTGCAAGTGGCTTTGCGTATGGCAGGTAAGAAAATACTGTATGCGTCAGGCGAAGAGAGCGTGAATCAGCTAAAAATGCGTGCTGAACGAGTAGGTGAGATGCTCAGTGATTGCTACGTGGTGAGTGAAACCTCGTTGGAGCAAATTTTTGCGCATATCAAAGAGATAAAACCTGACGTGGTTATTGTTGATTCCATTCAAACGATGTCTACCTCTACGGCCGAATCGTCGCCCGGTTCTATTTCGCAAGTGCGTGAATGTTCAGCGGCATTGCTCAAATTTGCAAAAGAGACGCATATTCCCGTTCTTCTTATTGGACACATTACCAAAGAGGGCAGTATTGCTGGTCCTAAAATTTTAGAGCATATTGTTGATACAGTTTTACAGTTTGAAGGTGATCGTCACTATATGTATCGCATTTTACGTGCTAATAAAAATCGTTTTGGCAGTACCGATGAGTTGGCTATTTTTGAAATGCAACAGCAAGGTTTACGTGAAGTGAGTAATCCGTCAGAGTTACTTTTAACTCAAAATAATGACGGTTTAAGCGGTATTGCCATCGCTGCTATGATTGAGGGAGTGCGACCTTTTTTAATAGAAGTGCAAGCATTGGTAAGCACAGCTGCTTATGGTGTTCCACAGCGTTCGGCAACGGGTTTCGACTTACGACGTATGAATATGTTGCTGGCTGTACTCGAAAAACGAGCTGGGTTTAAGTTGGCTCAAAAAGATGTCTTCTTGAATATCGCTGGTGGATTGCGTGTGAGTGATCCCGGTGTTGATTTATCGGTACTTTCAGCAGTACTGTCGTCAAATTTGGATTTGACCATTGATAAACGTATTTGTCTTACAGGAGAAGTGGGATTGTCGGGCGAAATTCGTCCAGTAAATCGTATAGAGCAACGTATAGCAGAAGCTCAAAAACTAGGTTTTAAAAAGATTATTATTCCTGAATTTAATAGGAGCCAATTGGCTAAGAAAAATTGGAAAATAGAGGTAATTGGTGTTCAAAAAGTGGAAGATGCGTTTCGTATACTATTTGCCTAACAACTATTTTAACTTATAATGGCGATGAAATTTCATCGCCATTACTTATTTTTGTGAATAGAAGTTTTATTTTTTCCAAAATGTGGGCGTAAAGAGTAATAGTACAGTAAATAGTTCTAAACGTCCAACTAGCATTAAAAAGGATAATACCCATTTGCTAAATTCTGGTACAGCAGCGTAATTACTCATAGGACCTATACTTCCGAGACCAGGACCGGCACAACTTAAACTGGTGATAGAGCCACTTATAGACTCTTCCAAGCCCATGCCCGACATTGCTAATACGATGATACCTAATGCTATTGTCGTGAGATATAGTAATACAAATGCCAACACTTTAGTAATGACATCTTCTTTTACTAAATGGCCGCTATAACGTACAGGGAAAATAGCGTTTGGGTGGAGAATTTGCTTGAATTCATAATAGCAATATTTTGCCACAATAACGATACGTACCATTTTAATACCACCAGTAGTAGAACCCGCAGACGCCCCAGTAATAATGACAATTAATAATATAATCCATGTATATGTTTGCCATTCCATATAGTCAACGGTAACAAAACCGGTAGTGGTCATTAGAGAGGCTACGTAAAATACAGATTCTCGTGTCGCTTTTTCAATCGCATTGAAAGTTAAATGAGCTGAAAAATCAACTCTTGATACCGCAATAAGCGCAGCAGCCGAAAATAAAAGTATTAAGTAATATCTTAATTCCTCGTTGCTAATTATCTTTTCAAATTTGTGCTTATAGGCAAAGTAGTATAAACTAAAATTAACACCTGATAAAATCATGAAAATGGTTACAACGTATTCAATATAGGGCGAATTCCAATAACCAATACTAGCCTGTTTGGTTGAAAAACCACCAGTTGCCGTAGTTGAAAAGGAGTGACAAACGGCATCAAACCAGCTCATACCACCGAATTTTAATAGAATTGTTTCGGCTACGTTGAGTACAATATAGATGACGAACAGACGTTTTGCTGTTTCGTTTATTTTGGGGTGTATCTTGTCTTTTGTTGGTCCCGATGATTCCGCTGCAAACAATTGCATACCATTATAGCCAAAAAGTGGTAAAAGTGCCAGCGAAATAACAATAATCCCCAATCCACCAATCCAGTGGGTTAGACTGCGCCAAAACAGGATGCCGTGCGATAATTCTTCGATATTATTCAGTATAGACGCTCCTGTAGTGGTAAAACCTGACATGGTTTCAAAATAGGCATCGGTGACCGAAGGAATACTCCCGCTGAGCAAAAATGGTAACATTCCAAATGCTGAACATAGAATCCAAGTAAAAGTTACTATCACAGAACCTTCTCGCTTACCTAATAACGGTTGGGCTTTTAATCCCAATAAAAATAGAGGGACAGCAAATGCTATAGTAACTCCTCCGCTTATTAAAAAATGATATACGTCATTTTCGTGATAAATAAGTGGAATAATGCTTATAGAGCACAGTAACAATCCCTCAATAAAGAGTAAGGTACCAATGATTTTTGCAACCAAGCGAAAATTAAAATCTTTTCCCATAGTGCGCTAATTAAAAAATCGCTCCATTTTACGAATAGCTGATGATACACAAAATACAATGACATGGTCGTTAGGCACAATCACTGTATTACCATCCACAATATATCCAACGCCGTTGCGTACATAGCCCCCAATATTTACTTGATCAGGCAGTCGTAAATCTTTAATTTTCGATTTGGTGATTTTGGCTCCAGGTGTAGCAATAAATTCTACCACTTCGGCATCTGTTGCAGAAAGGTTATGTACATTAAGTACGTCAGCATCAAGTGTAAGTTGATAAATATAGCTTGCGGCAATCATCTTTTTATTGATAACAGTACCAATATCCATGCTTTCTGCCAACATTATATAGTCGTTATTTTCCACTTCGGCTATCGTCTTCTTAACACCAAGTCGTTTGGCTGCTAAACAAGCCAAAATATTTGCTTCAGAATTGGCTGTTACGGCTACAAACGCATCCATGTCATGGATTCCTTCTTCTTTCAGCAATTCTACATTACGTCCATCGCAGTTGATAATAAGCGTGTTATTTAGTTCTTCAGCAAGGCTAAAACTTTTTTCGCGATCACGTTCCAAGATTTTCACATTAGTTTGTGAAGGTAATATTTGAATTGTTTTTTGTGCAATACGGCTTCCACCCATAAACATCACGTTACGAATTGGGAAATCACTTTTTCCGGCTTGTTCACGTACGAATTCTAAATATTCATTGGTGGTAATGAAATAGACTATATCGCCCGCTAAAACCATGTCGGAACCTGTAGGAATAATGGTTCGGTTATTGCGTTTTATGGCAACGATACGATATTTTTTGTGGCTAAAATAACCTGTACTAAACTCTTTGTTTATAATCTCTGAATTTTCTCTAACTTTGATAACCAACAGCGTTAAAGCTTCGTTGCAAAAACTGGTTCGCTGACGTAACCAGCTGGTTCTAAGCGATTCGGCAATTTCTTGAGCTGCCAACATTTCAGGGTAGATAAGATGTGCAACGCCTAATTTTTCAAAAAAATCTTTGTTTTTTGGTTGTAAATATTCGGGATTATCGATACGTGCCAATGTTTGATGTGCACCTAAGTTAGTGGCGAGCATACAAGCTGTCATATTGACGCTCTCTTCGGGTGTGACAGCAATAAATAAATCGGTCTCAGCTACACCAGCTTCTTCTAGATCTTTAATAGAAGTTGGTAATCCCACTTTAGTCAAAAGGTCGTAATTATCTTCCAAATCTTTTATGCGATTTTCATCGTCATCCATCAGTACGATGTCTTGATTTTCGCTCGAAAGCATTTTGGCGAGGTGACGACCAACTTCGCCCGGCACCACAATAAGTATTTTCATAATACCCGCATTAAAGTTTTAATTTTAACTCTTGAATAATAGTAGCAGCGATGCCTTCGGCATCTAAACCAAGCATGTGATATAATTCTGCCGGAGTACCGTGTTCAATAAATTGATCTGGAATGCCCATACGCGTTACTTTTGGTTGTAAATTATTGTCGCTCATGTATTCTAAAACAGCACTACCTAAGCCGCCAGCAATCACACCATCTTCGGCAGTAAAAATGTGTTGAAATTGTTTTCCAACACTGTTTAAAACATTGAAATCCAGAGGTTTTAAAAATCGCATATCATAATGAGCGAGAGTGATGTTATAACTCTTTTCTACGCTGGCTATGGCTTGTTTTACTGCGTTGCCAATTGGACCAAGAGACAAAACTACTGCATGTTTCCCGTCTTTTAACTGAACGCCTGTACCAATTTCTACTGCTTTCATCTCATTTTTCCAGTCAAGTAATACACCCTTTCCGCGTGGATAGCGGATAACAAATGGACCTTGATTGGGCAATTGAGCTGTGTACATTAAATTACGTAATTCGTGTTCATTGAGTGGCGATGAAATTGTTAAATTTGGTATGCAACGGAAGTAGGCTAAATCGAATTGTCCTTGATGCGTGGCACCATCAGAACCCACAATTCCTGCACGATCTAAGCAGAAAACCACATTCAAATTTTGTATAGCTACATCGTGAATGACGTTGTCGTAAGCACGTTGCATGAACGACGAATAGATGTTGCAGAATGGCAAAAGGCCATCTTTAGCTAAACCAGCCGAAAATGTCACGGCGTGACCTTCTGCAATGCCCACGTCAAACGTACGTGTTGGGAATACGTCCATCATACAGTTCATAGAGCATCCAGTAGGCATAGCAGGTGTAATACCAACGATTTTTTCATTTTTCTGTGCCAATTCTACGAGTGTATGTCCAAACACATCTTGAAAAAGTGGCGGTTGTTCACCATCGTTTTTTACCATACGTTCCCCTGTTTTTGCATCAAATTCACCAGGAGCATGCCAAACTGTTACAGCATCTTCGGCAGGTTTGTATCCCTTCCCTTTTTTTGTAAGCACATGAAGAACCTTAGGACCTTTAAATTTTTTCAACTCTTGAAGCGTGTTGATCAACACTTCAAGATTATGTCCATCGATAGGTCCAAAGTAACGAATGTTTAACCCTTCAAAAATATTGTTGCCCGTATTAGCGCGTAATGATTTCAGAGAGTTCGAGAGTCGAATGAGTTTGTTTTTACATCCTTCATCAATGATATGCCAGTGTTTGAGTAATTTGTACACTTTGTAGCGCCAGCGATTGTATGTCGGTGATGTGTGTATGCGTCCTAAAAATTGGCTAAATCCTCCTCGAATAGGGTCGATAGCCATGTTGTTATCATTGAGAATGATGAGTAGATTATTAGGATTTATTGAGGCGTTATTTAATCCCTCAAAGGCTAATCCACCTGTTAAGGCCCCATCGCCAATGATGGCAACAACTTGTCGGTTTTCATTGTGAAGTTGAGCTGCTATAGACATTCCTAAAGCCGCCGATATTGAGGTTGATGCGTGTCCTACACCAAAAGTGTCGTACTCACTCTCTTGTGGCGTAGGGAATCCGCTTATGCCTTTAAATTGACGATTGGTGTGAAATTGTTCACGACGTCCTGTTAAAATTTTATGTGCGTACGCTTGATGCCCGACGTCCCATACAATACGGTCGTAAGGCGTATCAAATACATAATGCATTGCTACGGTAAGCTCTATCACACCTAAGTTAGCACCAAGATGACCTGGATTTTGTGAAAGTTCGTCAATGATAAATGTCCGTAATTCTTCACATAACAACGGTAGTTGCTCTGGTGCCAAACGTTTCAAATCTGCAGGCGTTTGTATGGTATGCAATAATTTAGTGTTTGTGGTTTTCTTCATTATTGTTGGTGTTTATAAAAATTTTGGTGGAATACCTGTATCAAATGTCATCGGCTCTCCGGTGAACGGATGATAAAATGATAAGGTTTGTGCATGTAAGCAAAGTCGTCCTAACGGATTGTTTTTTGCTCCATATTTTTTGTCGCCAGCAATAGGATGTCCTAAGTCGGCCATGTGTACACGTATTTGGTTTTTTCTCCCAGTTTCTAGCTGTAACTCAACTAATGAATAGTGTTTGCCCGATTTAACAACACGATAGTTTGTAATAGCTTCTTTCCCTCCATTATCTACTGGCGACGACATGACTTTCAGCGATTTCACATTGTCGGTAAGCCAGCTCACTATGCGTCCTTCATTTTTTTCAAGTTGTCCTTCGACGACAGCAATATAGCGACGATCAATAATCGTATTATTCCAATCATTTTGTAAACGCTCTTGTGCTTCTTTCGATTTTGCAAACAGTAATAAACCTGACGTTTCTCTATCTAATCGATGGACAATAAAAACGCGATTTGTTTTATGGCGACGGCGTACATGCTCCATCATAATGCTGTAAGCCGTCAGTTCGCCTTCGATGCCTGTTGACATAGTGAGTACGCCCGGTTTTTTATCGACTACAATTATATCATCATCTTCAAAAATAATGCGTACATGGTGATTTGGATTTGGGACAGGTTCGCCAACGGAGCGAATTGAAACCTCGTCGCCTGGATTGAGTCGTGCGTCAAACGCTGTGGTTACACGTCTATTTATAGCCACTTGTCGGTGTGCCAAGTACGATTTAATAGCACTTCTACTTTTTTCTGCCATCATTTCTATAAGAAAGGGTAGCAGTGTATTTTGTGTGTTTACGCGGAACTTGGTTTCTTTGTTACGTTTAGTGTATGGATTGGAGGCTTTACGCATACGTGTAATTACTCTTTAATAATGAAAATTTCTTCGTTTTCGCGTTTCATGAGGTATTCTTCACGAGCGAATGTTTCTAAACTGTCGAGACTTGAGTTTATGGTTTTGATTTTATTTTGGTCGTGGTGTATAGCTTTTTGATAGAATTTTATCTCTTTTTTTAAGTGTGAAATTTCCCGTTTGGCTTGTACCTGCTTAATTAAATTATTCTCATCGAAGAATGTAACAAATAGTACAAATAGCACGAAAGTGATGACATATTTGTATTTTGAGAGGAAAAATTTAATATTTTCAAGTGTGAATTTGGTTGCCATGATCCAAATAATTTAAGAAAGCAAAGATAATCATTTTTTGTGGGAAAAAATAGTCCTTAGCTAATAGAAAAAATCAGTGAAAAATGACTATATTTGCACTAAAAATAAATCAACTTATGGAACACTATATTGTATCCGCTCGGAAATATCGTCCTGCCACATTTCGAACTGTTGTAGGACAACAAGCGCTTACTACAACACTAAAAAATGCTATTGCAAACAACCATTTAGCTCATGCTTACCTGTTTTGTGGACCGCGTGGCGTAGGTAAAACGACGTGTGCGCGTATTTTTGCCAAAACAATCAATTGTCTCAATTTAAAACCAGACGGAGAAGCGTGCGATGAATGCGAATCTTGTCGTAGTTTTAATGAGCAACGCTCATTTAACATTCACGAACTTGATGCGGCGTCCAATAACTCTGTGGACGACATTCGTTCATTGGTTGATCAGGTGCGTATTCCACCACAAATAGGCAAATATAGTGTTTATATCATCGACGAGGTTCACATGTTGTCAACAGCTGCATTTAATGCGTTTTTGAAAACATTAGAAGAACCGCCTGCACACGCCATTTTTATATTGGCGACAACCGAAAAACATAAAATTATTCCCACTATTCTTTCGCGTTGTCAAATCTATGATTTTAATCGTATTCGCGTAGCTGATATTGTAGAGCATTTGCAATATGTAGCTACTAATGAAGGTGTTGAGGCTGAGCCTGAAGCGTTGAACGTGATTGCTCAAAAGGCTGATGGTGCGATGCGTGATGCGTTGTCTATTTTCGATCAGGTGGTGAGTTTTGGTGGTGGACGTATAACCTACAAAGGCGTGATTGAAAATTTAAATGTGCTCGATTACGACTACTATTTCCGCCTTGTAGAAGATTTCTTGGCTGGGCGTGTGAATCATGCTTTTATGCTTTTTGATGAAATTTTGAACAAAGGATTCGATGCACAACATTTCATCAATGGTTTGGCGTCTCACTTCCGTGATTTATTGGTAAGTCGCGATTCGGAAACATTGGTTTTATTAGAAGTGGGATCGTCCATTGCTGAGCAGTATGGGGAACAAGCTAAGCGTTGTCCTTTGTCGTTTTTGTATAAAGCGTTAGAAATTGCTAATGAGTGCGATTTGAATTATAAAGCAAGTCGTAATAAACGTTTGTTGGTCGAATTAACACTGGTTCGCTTGTGTCAATTGACGGGTATTGTTCCTAAACCAGAGGATGAACAGATAGAAATTAAACCGTTGGTAGCAGTGCCTATATCGGCTGTAGTACAAGAGGAGGAACCCGCCGTTTCACCTGCGCCAGAAAAGTCTGTTTTAGAACCTCGGAAAGTGAGTGAACCAACTCCAACTCCGATAGTCAAACCAACTCCAGAAACATTGTTAACACCCAAGACCATATCTGTGCGTGCACCTCAGAATTTGTCGATTTCGCAAGCGGAACAACCACGAATTTCTACTGAAAACGTTGTTACTGAATCTGAACCTGTCGCACCTGAACGGCGTGAATTATTTACCGTAGCGCAATTTATAGCAGCGTGGAAGCAATGTGCTAAAGAGATTGTTGATCAAGCTCACACTACAAATACAATGCTCAATTTTTTGCCTGAGCAAGTCAAGGAAGAGCAGTACAAAGTGTTGGTGGTAAATAATTTACAACAAAAAGCATTGTTGGAAAATCAACCTGCCATAACGGCACGCTTAGCAGAACTATTGAAAAATGATTTTGTGACGTTTGCAATAGAAGTGGACACGACTATTGCCGAACGTACAGCATTTACGCCCGAAGAAAAGTTTGTAAAAATGCAGGAGAAAAATCCCGATTTAACACATTTGAGACAACAATTAGGTTTGGAATTGTAAATGTTATATACAAACAAAAGGTCGATAAATTATCGACCGTTTTTTATGCAATAGCTGTTATTCTGCAAATGGTTTGATTTCGTACATTTCTTGATATTCGTTCCATTCTACATCATTTTCAACATAGAGTGTGATGGGTAAAAGTTCAAAAGTAGCGAGTGCTTCATTGAGTCGTTCGCCCAACACGCGTGATGTGCGTGTGTAAAATACCCAAGTGCGTTCATTATTGCCCGTATAAACACCTGTCAAAATAGCTAACTTATCTTTTTCCATAACGGTTTGAAGTCTATTTTGCACTTCTTCCATTAAACTTGCTTCGTTTTCTGATGGCATGCCGTTATGCGTAGATTTGTAGTTCCAGTAGATTTCAACACGTTCTTTTAATTTCCCCGACAAACGAAATTCTTCAATATCATCGCGGCCTGTAATAAAAATAGGATAGTGATTGTCGGCTTCAGCTACACCGCTAAACCAATTATTTGATAATTTCATAGTGTATTATCTGTGATTATAATTCCCAAGCTAAAGCACTCGCACCTAAAATAGCAGCATCTGATTCCTTGAGTTGCGAGAAAAGTACTTTGACTTTACCTTTCCAAAGTGGCATCAAATTATGGTTGAGACTTTCGACAATTGGTTTCATAATTAAGTCGCCCGATTTAGTCAATCCACCAAACAAAATAATGGCTTCGGGTGAACTAAATGCTACAAAGTCGGCAAAAGCTTCACCTAACATTTTTCCAGTGAAATCAAATATGTCTTTTGCTAATTCGTCATCTTGTTGTGCCGCTTCAAATACGTCTTTTGAAGTGATGTTTTCAGCAGGAATATTACGCAACAAGCTTTTTTTATCGGTGGTTTCTATCAGTTCACGGGCTGTGCGTGCTACGCCCGTAGCTGAAGCGTAAGATTCCAAACAACCTGTTTTACCGCATCCGCAAATACGCCCATTGTTACGTACCATTGTTACGTGACCAAGTTCACCTGCAAATCCATCATGTCCATAAAGTACATGCCCGTCTATAACAATGCCACTGCCAACGCCCGTACCTAACGTGATCATAATAAAATTTTTCATGCCACGCGCTACCCCGTAAGTCATTTCACCTACTGCAGCTGCATTAGCGTCATTGGTAAGCTTAACGGGGACACCTATTTGCTCGCTCATAAGTTCGGCAAAAGGAATAGATGTAGCATTGCCGCCCCATGTTAAATTTACGGCATTTTCAATAGTCCCTTTGTAATAATTGCCGTTGGGTGCACCTATACCAATACCGCGTATCTGATCTATCGATAGGCTTTTATTGACCAATTCGGTAACCGCTGTACACAGTTTAGTAATAAATTCTTCGTGGTCAGTGGTGTCATTACTTCTGATAGCCGACTGAGCCAGCACATTACCGCGCATATCTACCACTCCAATTTTGGCCGTTTGACCACCAATATCAATACCAACAACATACGATTTTTCCATGTTTTTTATGTTTTATAGTTGAATGATGACGATTATTTACAAGTTTTTCTTCAAGAATTCGTTGAAACGAGTATAAAGATGCAGACGTGTTTTTGCCCCTAAAATACTGTGGTTTTTATTGGTGTAAAGTTGCATTTCAAATTGTTTGCCAGCTTCTACCAGTTTTTCAATGTATAACAACGTCTGTTGTGTATGTACGTTGTCGTCCGCTGTGCCATGAACAATGAGTAAGTTTCCTTGTAATTGATCTGCCTTATCGAGTAGATTCACTTGCTCGTAACCTTGATAATTTTCTTGAGGGCGACTCATAAAACGCTCGGTGTAAGCAGTATTGTACAAGTGCCAATCAGTAACCGGAGCAATAGCAATTCCAGCCTTAAACGTACCGTTGCCGTGTGTTAAACAGTTGAGTGTCATAAAACCGCCATAACTCCAGCCCCAAATAGCAATGCGGTTGGCATCGATAAAATCTTGTGTTGCTAAATAGTTGGCAGCTTCCACTTGATCTTTGGTTTCTAAAACGCCCAAATGCCAATAGGTGCAGTTGCGGAAATCTCGACCGCGTGCGCCGGTTCCACGTCCATCGACACAAGCCACTACGTAGCCTTCTTGTGCCAAATAATATTCCCAATCGAGGTTCCATTTGTTGAGCACTTCTTGCGAATTTGGTCCGCTGTATTGCACCATTACCAATGGATATTCTTTGTCCACTTCCATATGTTGTGGTTTTACAATCCAGCCATTTAAGGTTATACTGTCCGATGTGTTGAATTGGAAGAATTCTTTGTTGGGTAAATTTAAAGCAGCCACTTTATCAGCCAACAGTTTGTTGTCTTCGATGATGCGTAGGATCTTTCCTGTGTTTGTAATCACGCTGTAATAATTTGGGGTGGTGGTGTTGTTGAATTGTGCAATCGCCACTTTGAAGTTTTTAGCAAAGGAGGCTTGGTGTGTTCCTGCACGTACATCAAGACAGGTGATTTTACCTTTCGAATCGGTTTTATAAATGTGTCGTTCGAGTGGCGATTCTTTGGCGGCTTGGAAATAGGCGGTTTTAGTGCATTCGTCGTAGCCGTAAAATGCCGTTACGTCCCAATCGCCATGAGTTAGTTGGCGTGCTAACGTGCCATTGGCATTGAAGAGATATAGGTGACGATAGCCATCGCGTTCGCTCATGCATATAAAACTGTTGTTTTTATTGAACGTGAGCGTTTTCAGGTTTTCATAATCGACGTATGTTTTGCTGGTTTCACTCAATAGACGCGTAGCAACACCCGAACGAGGATTTACTTGTAACAAATGTAACGTAGTTTGGTTACGGTTGAGTTGTACAACTGTGAGCCCATTTTCATCATTCGACCAACGAATTTGGCTTAAATAGTTGTCCGTGTCATCACCTAATTGCATCTGTTTCGTAGTACGATTTTGTACATCGTAAACGTGTAAAGTCGCTGTTGAATTGGTGTGTCCTGCACGTGGGTATTTGTAGCTATATAATGTTGGATAATCGTCGTTAAATTGTTGAAACGAAAATTCTTTTACTTCTGTTTCGTCGAAACGCACATAAGCCAACAGTTTGCTGTCGGGACTCCACTCGAAATAGCGTGTACCACCAAATTCCTCTTCGTAAACCCAATCGGGAGTTCCGTTGATAATTTTATTAAATTCGCCATCTTCGGTAATAGCAATTTCGCTGTTAAAATCGAGCTTTTTCAAAAATAAATTTTGATTACGCGCAAATGCAACAATACGACCGTCTGGCGAAAATTGCGCTATTTGCTGGTCGTTTTTGGTCGTTGTTAATGGCTCAATGCGGTTGCGTCTAACGTTGTAAATGTAGTATGTCGTGGTGAATGAACGGCGGTAAATTTTGGTAATTTCGGTGTGAATGAGAATTTTTTGTTCGTTTTGTGAAAATTCGTAACCGGCTATTGCTGTTAGTTCGCAATCGGGTATTTTTTCGAGATTTAAAATTGTGTCTGTAGCTTTACCAGAGCTATAGTCGTAGGCGATAATACATTTACCATCGCTGCTGAGTGTCGTGTATCGTTCGCCATCGTTCATGTGATAGACTTCGGCAGGTTTTTGTGGTTTGTAGTCGCCCTGTGTGAAAGCTTGTAGATAGTCGGAAGATTGCGCACTTATTATAGTATAGCTCGATAGCATAAAGCTAAGTATAAACCATCTTTGTAAAGCCATTTTCATAATTCTAAAATTCATAAAACATCTTGCAAATGTAACTTTTATCTATCAAATAGCAAAGTCTATACTTACTATTTTCTCTTGTTACAAATAAAAATTAATTGTGACGTACGGGTTTTTAGAAAAATATATTAACTTTGTCGTCTCAAAAAAAGGAGAAGTTATGAAAAAAATCCAAATGGTTGATTTGCGCTCGCAGTATGACAAAATAAAAGCTGATGTCGATGCTGGCATTCAAGAAGTTTTGGATACCACTACGTATATAAAGGGCGGCAAAGTAAACGATTTTCAAAAACAGTTAGAAACCTACTTAGGGGTAAAACATGTTATTCCTGTTGGCAACGGGACCGATGCCTTACAAATTGCCTTGATGGCGTTGGGGTTGAAACCGGGCGACGAAGTTATTACGCCAACATTTACGTTTATCGCCACAGCCGAAGTGGTGGCGCTTTTGGGTTTGACGCCTGTGTTGGTGGATGTTGATTTTGACACATTCAACATCAATATTGAGGCTGTAGAAAAAGCAATTACACCTAAAACAAAAGCCATTGTTCCCGTTCATTTGTTTGGGCAAAATGCTAATATGGAAGCGTTGTTGGCTTTAGCAAAAAAACACCATTTGTACGTGGTTGAAGATGCGTGTCAATCTATTGGCGCTCGTTACACATTTTCTGACGGACGTTCGGTGATGTCGGGCTGTATGGGCGAAATTGGTTGTACTTCGTTTTTTCCATCCAAAAACTTGGGCTGTTATGGCGACGGTGGTGCTATTTTTACCAATGATGACGTACTAGCTAAAAAAATGCGTGCTATTGCCAATCACGGTATGGAAGTGCGTTATTATCACGATATGATTGGCGTAAACTCTCGTCTTGATAGCATTCAAGCCGCAGTTTTAGATGTGAAATTGCGTCATTTGGACACTTATACCAAAGCGCGCCAAAGCGCAGCTCGTTATTATAACGAAGCATTTGCAGGTTGTGCCAATTTGATTACACCAGTGATAGCGCTTAACACAACGCATGTTTTTCATCAATATACATTGAAATTAGTAAACGTCGATCGCGACAAAGTGCGTCAATATTTAGCAGACCACGATATTCCAGCGATGACTTATTATCCTGTCCCGTTACATTTGCAAAAAGCGTATCAAGATGCACGCTATAAATCGGGCGATTTCCCCGTGGCGGAACTGTTATCGGCATCAGTGCTGTCATTGCCCATGCACACTGAATTAGATACTGAACAGTTGCATTACATTGTAGAACATGTGCTGGCAGCTGTAAAAGCGAGTAAAATTTGAATTTAGAAGTGATGTAAATATGTATCCGTAGCTCAGTTGGTAGAGCAATTGACTCTTAATCAATGGGTCGTGGGTTCGAGTCCCACCGGGTATACAAAGAGCTTGCAATCAATCGATTGATTGCAAGCTCTTTGCATGTAAAATATTTAGTCAAATAGGAATATTTACACTTCATTAGTGGCTTTTTTGTTTTTACAAAAAAGTGTTGTATATTTGCTGTGCAAGTTGAAATGGGGAGTTTCCATTTTGTAAAACTAACAAAGCGTGCAGTACTGTTAGTTTCTTATCATTTAAGCTTGTTACTTGTGTAGCAAGCTTTTTTAGTCGCTTCTTAAATTATTTCCCCAATTAGTTTTCTACCAATTATCGTTTTTATAAAAAAAAGTAGGAACACACATAATGTCCCTACTTTATAAACGTTCAAACTTGATATTATTTTTACTTCATCGGTAATTCGCATTCCATGCCTTGAAGGTTGTAAACCTTTTCGTTACGGAGAATGTAAACCACACCATCTACTATTATTTTTTTCGATTTTGGCGCTTCGAGTTTCACGTTATTGATGGCGGTTGCAGTTGTGTAAGTAGCCGTTATGGTTACGGCATTGGCAGGCATCACAATGGTCAATGGGTTATCAGTTTCTTGCTCTGTGGTGAGTGTCAATCCTTCGGACACCCATTTGTCAAATACTTTGCCACTTTTCGGAGCTTTATATTGGAAAGTAATTGATGCTCCCTCAACATAGTTGCCACCGGTAAATGTCTGATTTGAATATCCATGTTTATCTGCATTGACTAAAGTGAGTGTATAAGTAGGCGCAGGTGCTTCAGCCGGCGTGCCCAATAGTAGATATGCAGCAATAACGGTAGGATTCGCATTTTTAACTTGAGCAGGAACAACCGTATCGCCATCCCAAATAAAAGTCAGCGTATTGAGGTCGGCGGGCCAAGCATAATCGGCTACTACACTAATATCCAATCGCACAGCATACGTTTTAGTTCCGGAGATAGCTTCTTCACCATTACCAACACCCCAAAAATTACTTGGGGAATGTTCATACATCAAATATGCAGACCGGTATGTATAACCAACTTCAGCGGGTACAGACGTATTGCTCCCAATTTTGTTGTCCACTGCGCCTTCTGTATTGCCTATGTAAAAGTCAATAGCATTGCGATTAAGCGAAAATTCAACCGTTGTTATTTCGGTTTAGCATACAAAACTGCCGTGCAACAAAAAGCTGCCAATAAAAAGAAAAGTTTTTTCATAAAATTGATAAATTTTAAATGATTTATAAGTAATTGATTTTTAATTATTTACCCCCCCCCCGTTTTGACGCGAGGAGGGTGTGTGGTGATGCGTTTTTTGCATTCCATTTAATGTTGCAAATACAGATGTAGTTTTTGAAATAAAAAAATGTTTTTGTGCTCAACTATGATTGCCGAACTTTTTTTGAAATCGAACATAGGTTCGATTTCAAAAATGATAGATTCTATCGTGTTCACTGCTTTTCTTTTCCTAAGTAATCTTTCTTTTCTCTCTCCTTTTTGAAAAAAATAATAAAAATTGGTGTTTTTCAAGCTGTTTCGAGGAGAATTCTTTGTATCTTTGCAAGTTGGATAGATGTTATCTATTCAAATTAAAGAATAAAATCAATCAAATAATTAATTTATAACAACAAAATAGTATGTCAAAAAAAGTAGTTTTAATGATATTAGACGGCTGGGGTATTGGGGACAAATCTAAAGGTGATGTAATATCGCAAACGCCCACGCCTTATTGGGATTCTTTAAATGCGCAATATCCTCATTCGGAATTACAAGCCTCGGGCGAAAATGTAGGCTTGCCCGATGGTCAAATGGGGAATTCAGAAGTGGGGCACTTGAATATTGGTGCTGGGCGTATAGTTTATCAAGATTTGGTTAAAATTAACATGGCTTGTCGTGATAATTCTATTTTGAAAAATCCGGAAATTATTCGTGCTTATGAATATGCCAAAAAACATAGAGTAAAAATGCATTTTATGGGTTTGGTCTCCGATGGTGGTGTACACAGTTCGTTAGATCATCTGTACAAACTGTGTGATATTGCTAAACAATATGATATTGCTGATGCGTATGTACACTGTTTTATGGATGGGCGCGATACTGACCCACGTAGTGGAAAAGGTTTTATTCTGTCGCTTGAAAATCATTTGCAAAAAACAGGAGGGAAAATAGCTTCTATAATAGGACGTTATTATGCCATGGACCGCGATAAACGTTGGGAACGTGTCAAAATTGCTTACGATTTATTGGTGAATGGTGTTGGCGAAAAGAGTACAGATTTAGTTGGTGCTGTTCAAAAATCGTACGATGCTGATGTGACCGATGAGTTTATTAAACCCATTGTGCACGTTGATGCGCAAGGTAATCCTGTAGCAAAAATAGAAGCAAACGATGTGGTTATTTTCTTCAATTATCGTAACGACCGTGCTAAGGAGTTAACTTTGGTGTTAACACAAAAAGATATGCCTGAGTTTGGCATGCAAACTGTACCATTACAGTTCTTTACTATGACTCCATACGACTCTTCATTTGAAGGATTGCATGTGTTATTTGATAAAGAAAATGTAGAAAATACGCTTGGCGAAACCATTTCAAAGGCGGGATTAAAACAGCTGCACATAGCTGAAACAGAAAAATATGCACACGTTACGTTCTTTTTCAATGGCGGTCGTGAAGAACCATTTCCGGGCGAAGAGCGAATTTTAATTCCTTCACCCAAAGTGGCTACTTACGATTTAAAACCAGAAATGAGTGCTTACGAAGTGGCGGACGCTTTGACGGCAGAATTGGAAAAACAAAATTTCGATTTTGTAGTTGTTAATTTTGCCAATGGCGATATGGTTGGTCATACAGGTGTGTATGAGGCTATTCAAAAAGCTGTGAAAGCTATCGATGCTTGTGTCGAAAAAGTGGTTGAAACGGCTAAACGTAACAATTACGAACTGATTATCATTGCTGACCATGGTAATGCTGATCATGCGTTAAATAAAGATGGTTCGCCAAATACAGCCCATTCATTAAATCCAGTTCCGTTTATTTATGTGAGCAAAAATGAGTCGGCTGTGGTTGAAAATGGTATTTTGGCAGACGTTGCGCCATCAGTTTGTCATCTGTTAGGTATAAAACAACCAGCAGAAATGACTGGCAAAAATCTTATTAAGTAAATTCTTAAATCAATCCAATAACGAAAACTTATTTTATTATGAAAACAACAAAATTCTTTATCGGTTTCTTGTTTCTTGGGCTGAGTTTTGTGGCGAGAGCTGAAAAAAGTCCAGTGTTGATGACCATTGATGGTCAGGATGTTACTAAAGCTGAATTCGAGTATATTTATCGTAAGAATAACACCAACAATGCAATTGATAAAAAAACATTGGACGAATATGTAGAGTTATTCAAAAACTTTAAATTAAAGGTTGTGGAAGCGCAACATCGTGGTTTAGATACGTTACCAGCTTTTGTGAACGAGTTGCGTGGTTATCGCACTCAGTTAGCAAAGCCTTATTTAACTGATGTTTCGCTTGAAGATAAGTTATGTAGAGAAGCTTATGATCGTTTAAAATATGATGTAGAAGTAAGTCATATTTTGATTAAAATTAAAGAAAATCCGAGCTCAACCGATACGTTGTCAGCGTATCAAAAAGCCTTACGAGCACGTAAGCGCTTATTGACTGAAGGGTTTGATAAAGTTGCTCCCGATGTTTCTGATGATCCATCAGTAGCACAAAATAAAGGTTACTTAGGTTTTTTTACAGGTGGAATGCTTGTATATCCTTTTGAAAAAGCGATGTATGAATTACCCGTAGGTCAAATTTCGCAACCGGTACGCACATTTTATGGTTATCATGTTATAAAAGTGCATAGCCGTCGTCCAACAAGAGGACAAGTGCAAGTATCTCACATTTTTAAAATGGTAAAAGAAGATGCTTCTGAAACAGACAAAGCAAAAGCTTATAAAGAAATTAAGGAGATATCTGCTCGTTTGAAAGCGGGCGAAGAGTTTGAAAAAATTGCACGTCTGGAGTCTGATGATTCGGGTTCAGCGGGACGTGGTGGTGAATTAACTTGGTTTGGCGTGGGGCGTATGGTGCGCGAATTCGAAGATGCCGCATTCGCATTGACTACTAAAGGGCAAGTGAGTGAACCTGTTAAAACCGCATTTGGATGGCATATTATCAGATTAAATGACAGACGCGGTTTGGAACCATACGAAAAGAAAAAACCTGAAATATTACGTGCTATGCAACGTGATGAACGCTCGTCAATGGGACGGACAGTGTTAGTTAATCGTTTGAAAAAAGAGTACAACTACCAAGTGAACGATAGAGCTATGAAAGAGGTTACTGCGTTTATGATGAGAACACAATATATCGATGCACAGTTTGTTTCTAAAGCAGAGGCTGCCGGACTGAATAAACCGTTAGCAACATACGCAAATAAAACATTGTATCAAAATGATTTGATAAACTTTATAGCATTAACGAGCCCAGAAAATAGCGAAGCGATGTTGATGTTAGCCGAAAAAATGGAGCCTTTTATCCAAGACCAAATATTGGCTTATGAAGATACGCAGCTAGAAAACAAATATGATGAGTTCCGTTTTTTGATGCAAGAATATCATGATGGTATTTTGTTGTTTGATGTTAGCAACGCCGAAGTGTGGGAAAAAGCTGCAAAAGATGTGGAAGGTTTAAAATCCTACTTTGAACAACATAGAGATCAATATGCTTGGGCTACACCACATTACAAAGGGCGTATAGTGGCTTGTAAAGATGCTGCTACTGCTAAAACAGTGAAGAAATTATTAAAGAAACTTCCTGCTGATTCTGTTGGCTCGTATCTCAATACGCGTGTTAATAATGACAGTGTAAAATTGGTGAAAACAGAAGTTGGTATTTGGAAACAAGGCGACAATCCTGTGGTTGATAAATACGCATTCAAAGCCAAAAAAACACAAGTTACTGTTGACGAAGAGTTTCCTGTGGTTTTTGTGGTGGGGAAAATGCTCAAAAAAGGTCCAGAAGCTTATACTGATGTGCGTGGAGCTGTTACATCTGATTATCAAAATGAACTTGATCGCTTGTGGATTGAACAGTTGCGTGCAAAATACCCAATAAAAGTAAATCAAGCAGTATTGAAAACAATAAAAGAGTAATGTTGAATTTAAAACATATCATTTTAGGAGGTTGTTTGTTGCTTGTTGTTGGCTCGTGTCAACAGCAAGCAACTGACACTTCGCATGATGCTATTTTGGAGGTTGAAGGGCGATTTCTGTATTGTGAAGATCTAGATAAAATTATTCCAGAAGGAACTTCGCTTGAAGATAGTACGCATCTAGCCGATGCGTATATTCGAAAATGGATTACTGATGTGTTGCTTTACCAAAACGCAAAACGTAATATCGCCAACGAGGACGTAGTCGAAGAATTGGTAGAAGGATACCGTAAATCATTGACTATTCACTATTATCAAGAACGTTTAGTGGCACAGCGTTTAGCTGAACCAACTGATGATGAAGTGATGATGTTTTACGAACAACATGCAAATCAATTTCTATTAACGGAAAATCTGTTGCGCGGTGTCTATTTAAAAGTACCTTTAACATCACCTAAAATTGATCGGGTACGTGGTTATATGCGTAAACTTGACGAAAAGTCGATTCAGCAGATAGAGCAATACAGTATTCAGCATGCTGTGAGTTATGACTATTTTGTAGATAAGTGGCTTTATTTTAATGATTTACTTAAGAGAATGCCAGAGGGTATTTCTGATCAGGGAGCTTTTTTATCACACACAAAATTTTATGAAACTACAGATTCGGCTTATACATACATGCTAAACATCACTGATTATCAGTTAGCTGGTACACCAGCACCTTTAGAATTTGTGCAAGAAAAAGTTCGTGCAATTCTTTATAATCAACGCAAAAGAGAGTATATCCAAAAGTTTGAAAATGAACTTTACGAAGATGCTCACAAAAATGGCGATGTAATCTATTTTAAAACAAAGTAACCCTGAAAATACGCAATATCCTGAAAGTTATGCAATTGAAAAAAATATATGGAGTTCTGTTTTTGAGTTGTTCACTGTTTTCACTACAAGCACAATCTAATATGATTGATGGTGTGGTGTGGGTGGTAGGTGATAACGCCATTTTACGATCTGAAGTAGAAGAACAACGCATTCGTGCACAATATGAAGGTACGCGTATACAAGGTGATCCGTATTGTGTTATTCCCGAACAAATAGCGGTACAAAAACTCTTTTTACATCAAGCTAAAATTGATAGTATAGAGGTAAGTTCATCGCAGGTTGAAGCGCAATTAAATATGCGTATAGATCACATGTTACGTGAAATTGGTTCTAAGGAAAAAATGGAGGAATACTTCAAAAAAACAACTTCAGAAATCAAAGAAGAGCTTCGCCAAACTATTCACGATCAAATGACTATTCAAATGGTGCAGCAAAAGTTGGTGAGCAATATCAAATTGACACCAGGTGAAGTGCGTCACTTTTATCAAAATCTTCCTGCCGATAGTCTTCCAATGATTCCCGCAATGGTTGAAGTGCAAATCGTGACTATAGAACCGCCTATTCCACAAGAAGATATTGAAGCGACAAAAAAACGCTTGCGCGAATATGCTGACCGGGTTAATAGTGGTAGTGCTGATTTTTCACTATTAGCTCGGCTCTATTCTGATGACCTCGGTACAGCCAGCAAAGGTGGTGAGCTTGGTTTTTTTGGTCGAGGAACTATGGTTCCAGAGTTTACCAATGCTGCTTTTGCTTTACAAGAACCTGGGCAAGTGTCGCGTGTATTTGAAACTGAGTTTGGTTTTCATATTGTACAGCTGATTGAAAAACGTGGTGATAGAATTAATTGCCGACACATTTTGTTACGTCCTCGTGTTTCAAGCGATATTAAAGTAAAAACATTTATGCAACTTGATAGTTTAGCTAATCTTATTCGTGCTGGAAAACAGACATTTGAAACAGTTGCAACGCAAAACTCATCTGATAAAAACACACGTATGAATGGTGGCTTGATGACAAATCCTGCAACAGGAGCTACAAAGTTTGAATATCAAGAATTACCACAAGAGGTTGCTAAAGCAGTGTATAATTTGAATGTGGGTGAAATCTCGGAACCATTTTCAATGATGAGTCAAGAGCTTGGGCGTGAAGTGTATGCTTTTGTAAAAGTAAAATCAAAGATAGCTAATCATAAAGCGAATTTAACCGACGATTATCAACAGTTAAAACAGTACTATCAAGCTGTTAAAAGTCAGGAAATTATTCAAGATTGGATAGAGCAGAAAATAAAAGAAACCTATGTGTTTATAGCTCCAGATTGGCAAAATTGTGATTTTAAATATCCTAATTGGATTAAAAAATGATATGTGAATGGGTGTGGTTCGATCAAAAATAAGGTTATTGCTAATGTTGACGTTGCTTAGCGTGGGTGTATTTGCACAAAACACCATGTTACGTCCTGTGTCTGGTAAGTCTGGAAACCCATCGAAGTCCCAACCAAAATCTAAACCTGTAAAAACAGTAACTACGCCAACAGCACAATCAGAAACTTCAAAACCAACATCTAATACAAAGAAAACCAATGTTTTTTTAGAAAACGCTGAAATTTTCAGCTACGACAAAGATGTGATGGCTGACGGGCAATTACTCAAAGGTAATGTGCGTTTTCGCCACGATGATGCATATTTGTATTGCGATAGTGCCTATTTTTTTGAAGAGCGTAACTCGTTTAATGCCTATGGACACGTACGGATAGTACAAGGAGATACGCTTTTTATCTATGGCGATGTACTTTATTATGATGGCGATACTAAAATGGCGCGTTTGCGTAAGAATGTACGTATGCACAACCGTCAAATTCGATTAACCACAGATAGTTTAAATTACGATCGTGGAGCTAATGTGGGGTACTATTTCACTGGTGGGAAACTAACAGATACAAGCAATGTATTAACTTCTAAATTTGGTTATTATTACCCAGGATTAGAGATGGCTTTATTTAAAGAGAAAGTGAAATTAACTAATCCTAAATTTGTAATGAATGCTGATACGCTGAAATATTTTACCGAAACAAATTTAGCACAAATCCTTGGTCCAACTACAGTGATTTATGAGAAGGAAACTACCATTTATTCAGAAAAAGGATGGTACGACACCAATACTGAACAGTCTGAATTATTATTAAATTCTCTTGTGACACATCAAGATGGTAAAACGTTGAAAGGCGATACAATCTTTTATGATAAAAAAAATGGTATTGGACATGCGCATCATCATGTGGAGTTGGACGATACTGTAAAAAAAGTGTCACTTCGAGGTCATTATGTTTATTACAAAGAAGAGGGAGATGTTGCCTTGGCAAAAGATTCGGCATTAATGATCGATCACTCAACTATAGATACGCTTTATTTGAATGCCGACACCTTGTTTTCGTACGCTGTTGACTCTGTCGATAAAGTGGTTGAAGCGTTTTATAATGTTCGTGTTTTTAGAAATGATGTACAAGCTGTTTGTGATTCGGCTCGTTACGAAACGCGTGACTCTGTGCTTCATCTCATGAAAATGCCTATTTTGTGGTCTGGTAACCAACAGATGACGGGTGATACTATTCGCATTTTTTCATTGAATAACGAAGTGGAACGTTTGCAGGTTATTAATTCCGCTTTTGTATGTCAACAAGAAGATTCTATCCGTTTCAATCAATTGTCGGGTAAGGAACTAACGGCTTATGTGGCAGAAGGCGAATTATATCGTGTCGATGTGAGAGGCAACGCGCAATCATTGTTTTTCCCTCGTGAAGCCGATAGTACCATGATAGGAATGAACGAAACGGAAAGTAGTTTTTTAACGGTCTATTTTCAAGAAAAAAAAGTTGATCGTATTGTACTTTATCCTACACCTACTGGTATTATGACACCCCTCGATCAGGTCAGTAAAGAGATGATGTATTTACCCAATTATTCGTGGCAAGTGGGCCTTCGTCCACAAAAATGGGAAGATGTATTTTTACGTCCCGAAAGAACGGTGACTGTGGCAACTAAACGAAGACGTCGTATAAGTGAGGTAGAGGAACAAGAACCGAAATCTGAAGCTAAAACAAACAGAATGTCGGCGACAGAAACAACTCTTCCGATGTCGTCTGGTTCGTCACCTCGCCCAGCAATGCCAAATATAGGTAGTTCTTCCAGTACTTTGAAAACTAATGCATTAGGAGGTAAGTAATGAAACGACCAATAGTTGTTTTAAGATATGGTAAATTGGAGCAAACTTCTCTTTATTTTGGGGAGCAGTTGGCTGCAGGTTTTGGTTACGACTTACAAGTGTTGCAAGTTGGGAGTAAAACTGAAGACAATTCAGTGACATTAAATGATATTGCAACTGTTGTAGAAGAGTTAGATGCCTCTTTATTGGTAGTGGAATTAAATAAATTCACTTCGATTCAAACTTATTTGAACGCTTTTCGTATTTTACGAATTCCCTATTTATTTGTTCGAGATGGACAACAATTTAATTTAGAAAAAATAGCTTTACCTATCTCTTTTTTAATTGAAGAAAAAGAAAAAGGACCTTTTGCAGCGGCATTTGGGCGCTTTTTAAAATCGCAACTGATTATTTTTCAGCCTAAAGATTATGGAAGCAAAGCGTTGCAGAACATTGATGCGATCAAAACTTTATTCGACACCTTTCAATTAAACTATGAAGTGCGTAGAGCATCTAAAGATAGTAGTGGTATAGAGTTTGAAGCTGCTAAATGGGCAGCTACAGGTGAGGCGGGATTAGTTATAATTTCGGCTTCACGTGAATATGGATTGGATGACATGCTGTTTGGTAGCAAGGAGCGAAAAATAATTGCTCGTGTCAATGTACCTATTTTGCTCATAAATCCTCGTGGTGATTTGTATGCTTTATGTGATTAATTTTGTAAAAAATATAGCTATGAAAAGAATTTTACTGTGTGCGATAGTGTTGTTAGTTAGCGTGACTATGTCAGCTCAAACACTAAATTATCCTATTGTGCAGGTTGATGGTAAAAATTACTATTCGTATACTGTTGAGCCTAAAGACGGTTTATATGCGATTTCGCGCAAGTTTGGTGTATCACAAGCCGATTTACACGCTTGTAATAAAGGGTTGGAAAGTGGTTTGAAAATTGGACAGATTATTTTGGTGCCAGTTGTGGGACCTGTAGCTCAAGAAAATCCTACAAGTGGTTTCATTACGCACGAAGTGTTGCCAAAACAAACCTTATATTCACTGTCGCGTCAATATGGGATGTCAATAGATGAGTTGGTCGCTAACAATCCAGAAGTAGCGTCGGGATTAAAGATTGGTATGCAACTGAAAATTCCGGTAAAAGTGCCAATTGCTACGAAACAAACTGCAAAAGCACCAGCTCCACCACTTCCAGTTATAAGTAAACCGACTGCGAAAATAGAGAAGGAGGAAAAAAAGACGACTATGAAAAAAACTCATGTTGTACAGCGCAAAGAGACATTGTACAGCATCAGTCGTCAATATAATGTAACTGTAGATGATTTGGTGCAAGCAAATAAAATTACTTCTATCAAAGTAGGGCAGGAGTTGATAATTCCTGAGCCACAAAAACCAGATACTACAATTGAAGAAGCCTCTATTGTAGTAGTAGAAAGTCCTGTTCTGGCTATCAATAAAGCGGATTTGGATTTGATTGAAAACCATCAGCCAATTGCTTCTTCTACACAAGATCCTAATACATTGCGCATTGCTGTGTTATTACCTTTTATGCTTGAAACTCCTTATATTGATGCGTCTGTAAACTATTTTTGGGACTTCTATCGTGGTGTTTTATTGGGCTTAAACGAGGTTAAAAAATCTGGAATCTCTGTTGATTTATACACGTTTGATATTGAGAAAAATCAGCCAACACTCGATTCTATATTGCGATTGCCAATATTAAAATCAATGGATTTGATTATTGGACCAGCCTATTCTAATCAAGTGGCTGCAGTATCTAAATTTTCAAGAGATAATCGCATTCACATGATTGTGCCGTTTACGTCTAAAATAGAAGCACGCGATTCGCATGAGTATGTATTGCAGTTTAATCCTTCGCAAGATGCTCTGTTGCCCATGGTAGCGCAAACTATAGCAGATCGTTTTTCTTCATCAAATGTAATTATAGCACGTTTTACGGGGAAACACGATAAAGCCAATCTACTAGCCGATGAGGTGATGAAAGCACTATCGGCTAAACGTAAAACGTATCGTGAAATTCAGCTAGGCAATGGCGGAGTTGATACGTTAAGGACGCTTGTTGGACGCAATAAAACATTGTTATTTCTAGCTACAACACGTTTAGATGTGGTTTCGTCATTATTGCCACAAATAGAAGCATTAGGTTTGCCTGCTTTACAAATTTGGGGCTTTGAAGAGTGGAAACAATGGACTAATTTTCATGAAGGAACTTATTATTATTCGCTCTTCAAGAAAAAAGATACGAGCGCTTATCAGGCAAATTATAAAAAATGGTATGGAGAATTAAGTCCCATAAATATTCCGATGTACGATTTAATTGGTTATGATATTATCAATTACACGACAGCTGCCTTGAAAGCAAAACGGAAGAATACATCTTCCGCTTTGGGAAATGTTGAGTGCGAGTTGTTGCAGTCAGATTTTAAATTCCAAAAAGGGAAATATGGTACCCATTGGGTAAATATGAGCTGGTCTCTGTTTGGTTATTATAACGGTAAATTAATGGAAATAAAATGAATTGGAGACAACTAATCATTATTATAGCACTTTTTGTCTTTTTACCTAAAGTATCAGGACAGATCTATTATTGTACTTCTGAACATGCTGTAGGTGTACGTAGTGGTGCAACTGTTTCATGGGTGTCATTTTTGCCAGCGATTCCACAAAATCCAACGTATGGTTTTCAGGCAGGAGGGGTATTTCGCTATATTTCATCAAAATATTTTGGAATACAAGTTGAAGCCAATTTTACACAGCGAGGTTGGACAGAACAGTCATCAGAGTATAACTATATACGCCAACTGAACTATGTAGAAGTTCCGTTGTTATCACACATTCATTTTGGCAATAAAACGTTTCGTTGGGTTTTTAATTTAGGTCCATCGGTAAGTTACCAAGTTTCTGATAAGAAAGAGTCTACACTCTCTTTATCACAACAGCAGTCACGTCATATAATGGATGTCACTAATCGTCTGGATTACGCCATTGCAGTAGGAACTGGTTTTGAGTTTAATACTAAGCGAGCAGGTATTTATCAGTTAGAGGCTCGCTATTCATTTGGCTTAGGCGATATGTTTGCCAATAGTGCTACTGATGATTATCGTCGTTCAAGTAATCAAAATTTATCTGTTTGTTTAGGGATATTATTTAATGTAGGGCGGCGTTAAAAAACTTTCAAAATACAAAAGGCGAAACCTACGTTTCGCCTTTTTGTTACTGAATATTTTGTGTGTCATAATGTTACACTTCTAAATCTCCATTTATAATTTCATTCCAAGGTAAACCGCTCTCGGCAACTTTTTTCATAAATGGATCGGGATCTAACTCTTCAAGATTAACTACGCCTGGTTTGTTCCATTTGCCTGTCATAAAGAGATAAGCACCAGTCATTGCTGGGACTCCGGTTGTGTAACTTACGGCTTGTGTACCAGTTTCTTTGTAAGCGGCTTCGTGGCTACAATTGTTATAGATGTAGTAAGTTTTTGCTTTGCCATCTTTCATGCCTTTAATGCGACAACCAATTGAAGTCCAACCTGTATAATCTGAACCTAATTCTTCAGGAGCTGGTAATACTGCTTTTAAAAATTGAATTGGTACAATTTTTTGTCCGTTATAATCAATAGGTTCGATACTTGCCATACCGATATTTTGAATAACACGCAGGTGGGTTAAATACTCTTGTCCAAAAGTCATCCAAAAACGTGCGCGTCTTAATGTTGGGAAGTTTTTGACCAATGATTCCAACTCTTCATGATACATTAAATAAGATTCACGAGGACCTATTTCCGGATAGGTAATCGGTTGGTGAATTTCCAAAGGTTTTGTTTCTATCCATTTACCGTCTAAATAATAACGACCTTTTTGGGTAATTTCACGAATGTTGATTTCAGGATTAAAATTGGTTGCAAAGGCTTTGTGATGATCACCAGCATTGCAGTCCACAATATCTAATTCGTGAATTTCATCAAAATGGTGTTTAGCTGCATAGGCTGTATAAACATTTGTGCATCCAGGGTCGAAGCCACAACCGAGAATAGCCATCAGACCTGCTTCTTTGAAACGATCGTGATAAGCCCATTGCCATGAATATTCATATTTAGCTTTATCTAGAGGCTCGTAATTTGCTGTATCTAAGTAATTACAACCGGCTTCCAAACAAGCATCCATAATGTGCAAGTCTTGATACGGGAGCGCTAAGTTCATCACCAATTTTGGTTGGAACTTTTTTAGTAATTTCACTAATTCTGGCACGTTATCTGCATCAACTTGAGCCGTAGCTACGGTTACGCCATAACGCGCTTTAAGATCAGCTGCAATAGCATCACATTTCGATTTAGTTCGGCTGGCGATCATAATGTCAGTAAATACGTCTGCGTTTTGTGCTAACTTATGTGCAGCAACAGTAGCTACACCACCAGCTCCAATAATCAATACTTTTCCCATGTGGTTGGTTGGTTCTAAAAAGTTTATATTTATCTGTATTAAGGATTTAGCTATCTATACAATTAGATTACAAAGATACATGTTTTTTTCTATAAAAAGCAGTAATTTTACGTTCTAAAATTGTTTTTGTACCTTTGTTCTGATATTATGAAAAGAAATATCTTATATATAGCCTTTCTGTTGATGGTTTCAAGCCTTTGGGCAGAGCCGTTTTTTACGCATGTAAAAGTCAACAATATTCGTACATTACAGGTGCGTGTGGCTGACAATCCATTAGCTATTCCTGTTATTGAATTAGGTTCTGATCAGTTAGTGCGTATTTCATTTGATGAGATGTCCTATGAGCCTAAAAGTTACACGTATGCCTTAGTGCATTGTAATGCCGATTGGACACGTTCTTCGTTGTCGGAAGTCGATTATTTGGAAGGCTTTGCCAATGGTACTATTGATAATTATGCTTTTTCGTCGAATACGACAACGCTTTACGTACACTATCAATTCGATGTGCCTAACGACGATTTAAAATTGAAGGTGTCTGGGAATTATGCCGTAATTATTGCTCAGGATAATGATTTTACGAAGCCAGTTGCTGTAGCTTGTTTCTCAGTGGTTCAGTCGCGCGTAACCGTTAAAGGCTCTGTGCGTGGTAATACCGATAGGGAGTTGGCTGGGCGCTATCAGCAAGTCGATTTCGAAGTAGAAACAAGCGGTTATGAAGTGCGCGATCCATTTACAGAACTCAAAGTAACGGTGCAGCAAAATCGTCGTTGGGACAATGCTGTTATCAATTTAACGCCTACTTATACATCGTCCAATGTGCAATCATACACCAATAATCGCCGTTTGATTTTTGAGGGCGGCAATCAATATCGTAGTGTTGATTTTTCATCAGAATATACCTATGGTAGCGGTATTGACCGTATCACATTTGATCGTACATTTTATCATGTGTGGTTATTCCCAAGTGAAATTCGTGCGGGACGTGGCGTAGAACAAGGTTATGATGCTAATGGACAGTTTTTAGTAAATCGTCAACGTTCCAACGATGTGGATGTAGAAGCCGATTATATGTGGGTACATTTTGCCGTACCAATGTCGGAGCCTTATTTTAATGGAACACTCTGTTTGCTTGGTCAGTTGTTCAGTAATCAAATTGATGAACAATCGCGTATGGTGTATGACTTTGCACAGAAAGCTTATGTGAAATCACTTTTCCTCAAACAAGGAGGTTATAATTTCCAATATCTGTTTGTTGAAAAAGATGCCAAGAGTGGAACGCTTCAACCAGTCGAAGGAAGTTATTGGCAAACTGAAAATGAGTATGCCATTTACGTGTATCATCGTCCTTGGGGTGAGCGATATGACAAATTGGTGGCCGTTAAATTGGTGTCGCAATAGCTTATGTTTGCTTGAAAAAATGTCATTTTTGATAGATGCAATAGCTGTTATAAAACAGCTATTTTTTTTTGTTAATATAAAAATAAAGTTGTAAATTACCCCTTTATTTTTTAGTAAATTTTAACGCGCTTAGAGATTAATATAATAGATTATATATGAGTTACTTGAAATTTGATAGAACATTACTTACCAATCTCGAAAAATCGTTGGATAAGGAGATGTTGCGTACAAATAAGGCGGGCGCTTATTCTAGTACAACCATTATTGATTGCAATACGCGTAAATATCATGGTTTATTAGTGGTTCCTGTGCCTGAACTAGATCGTGATAATCACGTTTTGCTCTCTTCGTGTGACGAAACAGTAATTCAACATGGAGCTGAGTTCAATTTGGGGATTCATAAATACCAAGGCGATCACTATAGTCCACGTGGGCATAAGTATATTCGTGAATTTCAGATTGACTCTGTTGCCACTACCGTTTATCGTGTGGGCGGAGTAATTCTTCAGAAAGAACGTGTGTTTGTTTCAGGCGAAAACCGCATTTTGATTCGTTATACTTTGCTTGATGCGCACTCTCCTACAACATTGCGTTTGCGTCCATTTTTGGCATTTCGTAACGTCAACGAATTGACACAAGAAAATTATACGATTAACAAAACGTATCAAGAAGTTGAAAATGGAATGTCTTGGTGTTTGTACGAATCTTATCCTAATTTGGTGCTACAAACCAACAAACAGAATGTGTTTGTTCCGCAACCAGATTGGTATCGGGGTATCGAATACTATAAAGAACAAGAGCGCGGTTACGATTTTCGTGAGGATTTATATGTGCCAGGTTATTTTGAATTGCCTATCAAAAAAGGTGAAACAATTATTTTTTCAGCAGGCACAGAACCGATTAGCGTTCGCAAATTGAAAGCGTTGTTTGAAGAAGAAAAAGAAAATCGCACTGGACGTGCCAATTTTTTTACTTGTCTGAAAAATGCGGCACAGCAGTTTTATAATAAAAAAGAGGATGGCTATTATTTATTAGCGGGTTATCCGTGGTTTAAATATCGTGCTCGCGATAAATTCATTGCTCTACCTGGAGCCACGTTAGCTGTTGGCGACGTAGAGATGTTTGAAAACATGATGAAAACTGGCGTGGTTGCTGTGCGTGATTATATCGACGGGAAACCAAAGACTACGCAACTTAAAGAGGTGAGTTCGCCCGATGTACTTTTGTGGTTTATTTGGAATATCCAGCAATATGCACAAGTAACTTCGCTTAAACAAGCTACGGAAAAATACGGTGATGTTGTGCTAGATATTATCAACTTTATTCGTAAACAAAAGCATAATAACCTATTTGTGCATGATAACGGATTGCTTTATACAGATGGTCGTTATAAGCCAGCGACATGGATGAATGCCATGGAAAATGGCTATCCTATTACGCCTCGTACAGGTTATGTTGTAGAAATTAATGCTTTGTGGTATAATGCACTCAAGTTTTCATCGGACGTAGCCAATCAGTTAGCTCAGGAAAACATTGCTGACGTATTGAATTATCAAGCTGAAATTATGCGCCAATCGTTTGTGCAGACGTTTTGGAATGGTGTTTATCTCGACGATTATGTAGATGGAGACTATCACAATCGTGAAGTGCGTCCGAATATGATATTTGCCGTATCGTTACCATATTCACCTTTGGAGAAAAGCCAACAAAAATCTATTGTAGATATTGTTACACGTGAATTGCTTACTGTAAAAGGTTTACGTAGTTTAAGTCCCAAAAGTGGGATGTATCGTCCCAACTATATGGGAGGACAGTTGGATCGTGACCGTAATTATCATAATGGTCCTGTATGGCCTTGGACTACAGCTGCTTTTGCCGAAGCGTATTTGAAAGTTTACAAAATGAGTGGTGTGGCTATGTTGATGCGCCTGTTAGCTGGTTTTGAAAGCGATTTAAAAGAATTAACAATAGGTTGTTTATCAGAATTATATGATGGTAATCCACCATTCCGTGGGCACGGTGCGATGAGTTATGCGCCTACTGTAGCAGAAGTGTTACGTGCCCAAAAATTGATGGAAGAATTTATAGCCACGCTATCAGAACAACAAGTGAAGGAATATGGTATTGGTGTGTTGGTTGATGGTAAATAAAGCATCAGATTTATACTTTAAAAAATAGAAAGTTAGATTATATATGAAAGCATTAATGTTTGGGTGGGAATTCCCTCCTCATATTTTGGGTGGTCTAGGCACCGCAAGTTATGGGTTAACTCGTGGTATGTCCTTGCAACCAGATATGGATATTACATTTGTTATTCCTAAACCGTGGGGCGATGAGGACAAAAGTTTTCTTCACCTTATTGGTGCAAGCAATGTGCCTGTGGTGTGGAAAAATGTCGACTGGCACTATGTGAACGACCGCATTGGTTCACTCATGCACCCAGATGAATATTTTCATTTGCGCAACGGTATCAAGTATGATTTTACACGTATTTGGACGAATGAGTTGGGTTGTATCAATTTTTCCGGTCGTTATCCTGATAATTTATTAGAGGAAATATCTAATTACGAAGCAGTGGCGAGCGTTATTGCTCACAGCCGTGATTTTGATGTTATTCATGCGCACGACTGGTTGACTTATCCTGCTGGGCGATTTGCAAAACAAATTAGTGGGAAACCTATGGTTATTCATGTGCACGCCACTGATTATGACCGTAGTCGTGGGCAGGTAAATCCCGATGTATATCGTATTGAAAAAGAGGGCATGGATGCGGCTGATCATATCATTACAGTTTCTAATTTGACACGCAACACGGTAATTGAAAAATACCATCAACATCCCGATAAAGTGACAACCGTACACAATGCAGTAGAACCATTGGAGTTTGTCGATGAATTGAAAAAAAGTGAACGACAAGATAAATTAGTCACTTTTCTTGGTCGTATTACTATGCAAAAAGGACCTGAGTATTTTGTGGAAGTTGCTTCTCGTGTATTACAACACACTGATGGTGTTCGTTTTGTGATGGCTGGTAGCGGCGACATGATGGATAAAATGATTCGTTTGGTAGCACAACGTGGTATTGCCGACCGATTCCATTTTACAGGTTTTTTGAAAGGTCGTGCCGTGTACGAAATGTTAGCAGAAAGTGATGTTTATATGATGCCTTCAGTGTCTGAACCATTTGGTATTTCACCGTTGGAGGCGATGCAATGTGGTACTCCAAGTATTATTTCTAAACAATCGGGCTGCGCTGAAATTTTGGATCACGCTATAAAAACTGATTATTGGGATATTGAGGCAATGGCAGATTACATTCATGCCATAGTTAAATATCCTGCTATGCATGAGGCTTTACGCCAAAATGGTTTGGATGAGGTGAATGCTATTACATGGGAAATTGCAGGACAAAAAGTGCGTAAAATATACGACATGGTTTGCGGTAGATAGAAACAAAACTCAAAAGCAGAACAATTATTACACATGAGAAAATTAACTTTACTTTTAGTGGTGTCTTTTATTGTGGGTGTTGCAGTAGCGAAATCATCTGGAACTACTGATTCAACTACAAAGGCAAACAAAGAGTCATTGGAAAAAACAAAATGTTGGGTTCAAAATGATGCTGATTTGCAGCAGTTTAGAGACTCGGTAAAAGAAAGTCAGTACAATGAGTTAGGTCGATATAAATTGTATAAAACCAAAAACAAATGGACTTTTCTTGAATTAGATACCCAAACAGGTCAGCTTTGGCAAGTACAATTTAGTGTAGAAGGTTCGCATTACAGATTTAGAACAGTTTTGGATGATTATTCCAAACTCTACTCGTATGATTTGCCTGTATCTGGGCGATTTGAGTTATATGAAACAGAAAATACTTATAATTTTATACTCCTCGATCGTATAGATGGACGCTGTTGGCAAGTGCAGTGGCATCATGAAAAAAACTCCAGAGGCATTTGGCAAATCAATTGAGATTATTCGACATATTGACTTTAATCAATACAAATTATAACAGGACAAACAACTTATTAAATATGAAAACAATTAATTTTATTTTTCGTGTACACCAGAGGCCGAATTTGAAACGCTATCGTTTTTTTGAAATTGGCAACGATCACTATTATTATGATGATTATGCCGATGAAACTGCTGTCAGACAACTAACAGATCAGTGTTATTTGGAGGCAAATCGCACATTGCTGGAGATGATTCGTAGTTCTAATGGTAAATTCAAAGTCTCTTTTGCTATTTCAGGTTTAGCTTTGGAACAATTTGAACGCTATGCGCCAGAGGTAATTGAAAGTTTCCAAGAATTAGCAAAAACGGGCAGTGTTGAGTTTTTGGCTACACCAAATGGGCATTCGTTAGCCTCCATTTATGACGAAGATGAATTTGTTATCCAAACTAAACTACAAACTAATAAAATCAAGCAGTTGTTTGGTAAAACACCAACAGTATATGCTAACACAGCTTTGATTTATTCTGACGAGATTGGTGATTCAATAGCCAAAATGGGTTATAAAACCATTATGATTGAAGGGGCAAAACACATTATGGGTTGGAAAAGCACGCATTATGTCTATAATCATGCTTACAATAATAAGGTTAAGTTGTTGGTACGCGATAATAAATTAAGTGATGATATTAACTATCGCTTTTCGCAGTGGAATTGGAATGAATTTCCATTAACTGCAGAAAAATTCATCGGCTGGATAAAAGCTTCACCTGCAGAAGAGGAAATTTTTAACCTATTCTTAGGCTACGAGGCTCTTGGCGCATTAAATCATCGCGATAGTGGTATTTTTGAATTTTTCAAAGCATTGCCTTATCACGCTATTGAAAATGGAGTGGCGTTTTCAACGCCGAGTGAAGTAGCGTCTAAAATAAAACCCGTAGATACAATTTCGGTGTTGCACCCTATGTCGTGGGCTGATGAGGAGAAAGATTTAAGTGCGTGGTGTGGCAATGAATTACAGAACGAAGCTCTGAATAAATTATACAGTTTAACAAAACGTGTTCATTTATGTTCTGATTTGTTGTTAAAAATTGATTGGCAGCGTTTGCAAGACACATCACATTTTTTCTTTATGACAACAAAACACTATTCCAACGGAATGATCTATGCTGAAGCTATTCCTTACGAATCGCCTTACGATGCATTTATGAATTATATGAATGTATTGAGCGATTTTATGGAACGTGTCAAAGCCCAGTATCCTACGAGCATTGAAAATGAAGAATTAAATCCTTTGCTTCAAACTATTTACAATCAAGAGCAAAAGATTGCCGATTTAGAAGAACAATTGCATGCTTGCAAGGGAAAAACAGAGAAACAGGCGACGCCTAAAGTAAAAGCGGAACAAAAAACGACAAAGCCTGTCAAAGTTACAAAACCGACAAAAGTCGTTAAGGTGTCAACAAAAATAGAACCTAAAACTAAGCCAGCTAAAAAATAGAGGTAAGCATTCAAAAAGAGGGCTGCAAATATTATTTGCAGCCCTCTTTTTATGTTGTTGATTTTCCATCAGTCCCTTTGTTCTTAGCCCGTAAAGCCGCCTTTGCTGCGATACGTTTTTTGTAATCGGCTCGCATTTGCTGTGCACCCGACAGTTTCTTTTTGGGCCATTTGCTAGTGTTTTTTTTGATGAGCCACCAGTGCCCCCAAAAACCTGCCCGTTGACTAAAATATCTTCTATATCCATGATGTGGTTGCGTTATAAAAGTGAGTGATAAACTTTTACACAAAAGTAATGAAAAAAGTGGAGTAACACAAGAGAATTTATAAAAATGTCTATCAGTGTTTTACGAACTGCATAGTATACAACTGACAGATTTTTTGTATCTTTGTCGCTCAATTTGTGATGAGGAAATCAAATCCATAATTATTCCGATTGCTATGCATAGAGCAGGTTTTGTCAATATTGTTGGAAATCCCAATGTGGGAAAATCGACTTTAATGAATGCGTTAGTGGGCGAGCGTATCTCTATTATTACGTCTAAAGCGCAAACTACACGTCATCGTATTTTGGGTATCGTTAATGGTGATGATTTTCAAATTGTCTATTCAGACACGCCGGGTGTATTAAAACCTAATTACAAATTACAAGAGTCGATGTTAGGATTTTCTAACTCGGCGCTTACCGATGCCGATATTCTGTTGTATGTGACCGATGTACTTGATTCTCCTGATAAAAATGCGTTTTTCCTCGAAAAAGTGCAACGGATGCAGGATACGACTAAAATTATTCTCATTGTCAATAAAATAGATTTAATAGATCAAGAAAAATTAGAAGCACTGGTCGATTTCTGGCATAAGGAATTGCCTAAAGCTGAAATTTTCCCAATATCGGCATTGGAAAAATTCAATATCGAAACGCTGTTCAACCACATTAAAGACTTATTGCCCGAGTCGCCTCCGTTTTTTGATAAAGACGCGTTGACTGATAAATCGGAACGTTTTTTTGTGACCGAAATCATTCGTGAGAAAATTTTGATGAACTACGATAAGGAAATTCCTTATTCTGTAGAGGTTGCAGTGGAGGAGTTTAAAGAAGAAGGAAATTTATTACGTATCAGTGCGGTCATTTTTTGCGAACGCGATTCGCAGAAGGGCATACTCATAGGAAAACAAGGCGCAGCTCTTCGTACGGTTGGCACGCAAGCCCGTAAAGACATAGAAGCCTTTTTTGATAAAAAAGTTTTTTTGCAACTTTTTGTAAAAGTAGAAAAAGATTGGCGTAATCGCGAACGTAAATTGCGCAATTTCGGTTATCAAATAGAGCATAAAAACGACTAAACACAGTTGTTAATCGATGCCTTTCCGCTCGTGTTGATTGCGAGTCACGGAATTGCTTGGGAAAGTGATAGGCATCTCAGTATAAACACTAATAAAAAAAGAAATGGGAAATTTAGTAGCCATTGTTGGTCGCCCTAATGTGGGAAAATCGACCTTGTTTAATCGCTTGACCAAATCACGTCGGGCTATTGTGAATGAAGAAGCTGGTACTACGCGCGATCGTCAGTATGGCTTGTGTGAGTGGAACGGACGTGAATTTTCACTAGTCGATACTGGTGGTTGGGTTGTTAATTCTGATGATATTTTTGAAGAAGAGATCAATCGCCAAGTGGCTATTGCTATCGAAGAGGCGGATGTTATTCTGTTTGTTGTAGACGTTCTTAACGGTGTAACTGATTTGGACATGAGTGTAGCAAATATTTTACGCCGTAGCAATAAAAAAGTGATGTTGGTGGCAAACAAAGTAGATACGTTCGATTTGCAATTTCAAGCCACCGAGTTTTACACATTAGGATTGGGTGAACCGTTTATTTTGTCGGCTATCAATGGGCTTGGTAGTGGCGACTTGCTTGATGAACTGTTAACATATTTTAAACCTGATGTAAAAGAAGAGTTAGAAGAGTTGCCACGTTTTGCAGTAGTTGGTCGTCCAAACGCAGGAAAATCATCACTTGTCAATGCCTTTATTGGAGAAGAACGTCACATTGTAACCGATATTGCTGGTACTACACGCGACTCAATCTATACAAAATACGATAAATTTGGTCATTCGTTCTATTTGGTAGATACTGCTGGTATTCGTAAAAAATCAAAAGTGAATGAAGATATTGAATACTATTCGGTAATTCGTGCCATCAGAGCGATTGAAAATTCTGATGTTTGTATTTTGATGATTGACGCTACACGTGGCATCGAAAGCCAAGATTTGAATATCTTTTCATTGATTCAAAAGAATCGTAAAGGTTTGGTAGTCTGTGTTAATAAGTGGGATTTGATTGAAAATAAAGAAAACAAAGACATCAAAGCGTTTGAAAATGCTATTCGCGAACGTTTGGCACCTTTCAAAGATTTTCCCATTATATTTACTTCGGCAGTAACTAAACAGCGTATTTTCAAAGTGATAGAAACTGCTATGCAGGTGTACGAAAATAAAAATCGTAAAGTGCCTACAGCCAAATTGAACGATTTGTTTTTACCATTGATTGAAAATTATCCTCCTCCCGCTTACAAGGGGAAATATATAAAAGTAAAATATGTAGCACAACTCCCTAATACACAAGTGCCTACATTCGTGTTTTTTGCCAATTTGCCACAATATATAAAATCACCATATTTGCGTTTCTTGGAAAATAAGATTCGTGAACATTGGAACTTTACGGGTACGCCGATTCTATTATTCCCACGACAGAAATAAGATATTTGTTAAATTCCATCAAACGTAGAAAATGTCTGTTTACGATATAGCGGAGGAGTTTGTGCAATTTACGGGGCGTTCGGTTTTTCTTACTGGTAAAGCTGGTACTGGAAAAACCACATTTCTACGTCGTATGCGTGAACAAACGCATAAACAAATGGCGGTGGTGGCTCCTACGGGCGTAGCGGCTATCAATGCTGGCGGCGTTACTATTCACTCGTTTTTTCAATTGCCTTTTACACCATTTGTGCCTACCAACGAAGGTCGTGCTAATCTTATTAGTAAACAGCAAGTTACATCTGTAAGGCGTAAAGTATTCCAAGAGTTAGAATTGCTCATTATTGATGAAATTAGTATGGTGCGCGCCGATGTACTCGACGCCATGGATGCTGTTTTACGTCATTATCGCTATCGTTATCATGAACCATTTGGTGGCGTTCAAGTTATATTTATTGGCGATATGTATCAACTATCACCTGTGGTAGTTGGCGACGAGTGGGATCTATTATCGCAATTTTACGCTAGCCCCTATTTCTTTCACAGTCAGGTTATTATGCAACAAACGCCTGTTTACATAGAACTTGATCATATTTTTCGTCAAACCAATCAGCAATTTATTCAGTTACTTAACGAAGTGCGCAATGATCAACTCTCTACCAATGGTTTGGAATTGTTGAACTCACGCTACGATCCTGATTTTCGTCCGCACGAAGATGAAGGTTACATCACATTAACTACGCACAATCGGAAAGCAGACGCTATCAATGCGGAGGAAATGGCTAAAATCGATACAGCTGTTTTTACCTACGAAGCCAAAATACAAGGTGATTTTTCTGATAAAAGTTATCCCAATGATGCCTTGTTATCGCTCAAAGTAGGCGCAAAAGTGATGTTTATAGCCAATGATGTGGGCGTTGATCGCAAATATTTCAATGGGAAATTGGGTGTAGTGACATCGCTTTCTGAAACTGAGATTTTTGTAACGTGCAATGGAGAAACCGAACCTTTGTTGGTAAATCAAGAAACGTGGCAAAATATTCGTTATAGTGTAAACCAAGAAACTAATCAAATAGAAGAGGAAGAGTTGGGTTCTTATACGCAATTCCCGTTGCGTTTAGCGTGGGCTATTACCATACATAAAAGTCAGGGCTTAACGTTCGACAAAGTGGTGATTGATGCAGGTGCTGCTTTTGCTTCGGGTCAAGTGTATGTGGCGTTGAGCCGTTGTCGATCGTTGGACGGCATTGTGCTTACCACGCCTATAAATCAACGCAGTTTAGTGGTCGATGAACACGTGCTGAACTTTTCTGAAAAAAAAATAGCAACGACCGAATTGGAACGACAAGTTGATTTGTTTAAATCGCAGTATAATGCAGAGATTTTGCGAACAGCTTTCGATTTTGCTATGATAACGGGCATTACCCGTTCGTTTGTTAACTATGTTGGGTCACTCATTCTTGATTTTAATGAAGAAACCCAACCGTTTTTGGACTCCTTACAAACCCACGTGTACGATTTATATGGGGTGTCTGATAAATTTCAATATCAGTTAGCCACACTTTGTGCAGCGAATGATACGGAAAAACTACAGCAACGTTTAGAAGCTGCGTCTGATTTTTTTGTCCCAGCTATTACTGAAATTATGGATTTAGCAGAACAATCTCCAGCAGTAACCGATAGTAGAACCGAAGCACTTGATTATACCGCACGATTAACGAACATTTACGAACTATTAGCAGCCAAAAAACATCTGTTAGCTGGTATCCGAGATGATTTTTCAGTTACTCGTTATTTTGAATTGAAGGCTACATTTAAAGTGCCAAAACTCAACGTGCATGCATATGCTGGCAACAAAAAAGCAAAACAGAAATTACCGATAAAACATGCTCGTTTGTATCACGAATTGGCTACGTTACGCAATGAACTGTGTCAAGATTTGAATTTGCCGGTATATATGGTTGCGAATACAAAAATGTTAGTTGAAGTGAGCAATACATTACCTCAAACACCAGAAGAATTAGCCGGTATAAAAGGTTTTGGTAAAATAAAAGTACAACGTTACGGCTTCCGTTTTTTAGAAGTGGTTCGCACTTATTGTAAAGAAAATGGCTTGGCTCACGGTATGCAAGAAGGGCTCGATTTTGACGATATAGAAGTAACCAAGCCTCAAACAAAGAAATCAAAAAACAAAATAGAGCAGAAACCAAAAGCAGAGAAGGGCGCAACTTATAAGATTACAGAGCGTATGTGTCGCGAGGGAAAATCATTACAAGAAATAGCACAAGAGCGTAAAATGGCATTGTCTACTATTGAATCGCATGTGGTAAAATTAATTGCAGAAGGTTCACTTTCAGTATATGATTTTATTGAGGAAACGGTAGTGGATGACATTGTGGCAAAAATAGCCACAACAAAAACACTTACCGAAGCGTATAACGCTTTTAATGAACAAATCTCCTATACGCATTTGCGATTTGTTCAAGCTCACTGTCAAGCAAAAAGAGGTTGATTTAATCAACCTCTTTATTTTTTATTTCAGTTTGTTATTTTTCTTCTTTATTCAATTGGTTGTGGCATTGGCGACAAATAGGTTCATACTTATCAGTCTCACCTAGTAAAACCTGACTTTTACCAGCTACTAAACGGTGTGAAACGTATGCGGGAGATCCACAACGCACGCAGATAGCGTGTACTTTTGTTACATCGTCGGCAATAGCCATGAGTGCAGGCATTGGGCCAAACGGAATGCCCCTAAAATCCATATCGAGTCCAGCTACGATTACTCTAAAACCCTGATTGGCAAGTGTATTGCATACATCGACTAAACCATCATCGAAAAATTGTGCTTCGTCGATACCAATAACATCCACATCACCAGTCATCAGCAAAATATTTTGTGACGAATCTACAGGTGTAGAGTTAATTGTTGTATGGTCGTGGCTAACAACTTCTGTGTCAGAGTAACGTGTGTCAATGCACGGCTTGAAAATGTCAACACGAAGTTTTGCAATTTTGGCACGTTTTAAGCGACGGATAAGTTCTTCGGTTTTACCTGAAAACATAGAACCGCAAACGACTTCAATGCTGCCGCGTTTTTTCCCAGAATGGACATTTGATTCGAAAAAATTCATCTGTTTAGAGGAGTGAAATTAAAAAACTATTAAGCGTTAAAAATCTTCTTTTCAATGTTTTAAATTTGTCTCGAAAAGTAGTATCTTTGTGGCACTAATTTTGTTATTTGCAAAGATAGTAAAATTCACTATTTCTTTATTAAAATTCACAGGAATTATGACAAGAGAAACGTTAATTGTACTTATTGAAAAGGAAATCAATGAGTTGCAAACGCTTACTAAAGGCTTTTCAGAAATGCCTGAATTCCCCAAGTCATTACTTGATTTAGCGGTAGCTAAAACCGATAACTTACGTGATTGTTTGTTGAAGTTGCCCCAATCAACACAGCCTACACGTGAGGAGAAAGCTGCTCAGAAAAAAGCAGAACCAATTTCTAAGGTGGCAAAAAAAGATGAGCAACCAGAGCTAGCAGAGGTTATTGAAGAGCCTGTAGTGGTTACTGAAACGGTTGTAGAGGAAAGTCAGCCTAAAGAAGTGGCTATTAAAGCAGAAGAAGAGGTAAAAGCTGTGGTTGTGGAACAAACTGCGACACATATAGTAGCTGAAACGATTCAAAAGGGAGCAACGGTAAGCGATTCTCTTTTAAAATCTGATGATTCAGTAGGTTCAACCATAGCAAAACAACCTATCGCTGATATTAAACAAGCTATTAGCATTGCCGACCGTTTTCGTTTTCAACGCGAACTATTTGGTGGTAACGGCGAAAAAATGAACCAAGTGTTGAGCGATTTGAATCAATTGGATACGTTAGAAAAAGCTCAAGATTATCTGTCGAAACAGTTTAATTGGGTTACAGATGATGAGAATGTGATAGATTTTATGACGTTATTGCAACGTCGTTATAATAATTAATTACGTTTTAAACAGTAGAGTATTTTGAGTAAACTGTATGTTGTGCCAACTCCAGTCGGTAATTTGGAAGATATGACCATGCGTGCCGTTCGTGTACTTAAAGAAGCCGATCTTATTTTGGCTGAAGATACGCGTACTACCTCTGTATTACTCAAACATTTTGATATACATACGCCGATGTCGTCGCATCACAAATTCAATGAGCATAAAACAGTTGAACAAGTGGTGGCGCGCATTCAGCAGGGTATAACTGTAGCTTTAGTGTCTGATGCAGGAACACCAGCGATTTCTGATCCTGGTTTTTTATTGGTTCGTGCCTGTGTGACTCATGATGTTGAGGTAGAATGCTTGCCCGGAGCGACAGCGTTTGTTCCTGCTTTGGTGAATTCAGGTTTACCAAACGATCGGTTTTGCTTTGAGGGTTTTTTACCTCAAAAAAAAGGACGTCAGACGAAATTTCAAGAGTTGGCACAAGAGGAGCGTACCATGATTTTTTATGAATCCCCTTTTCGTGTAGTAAAAACATTGGAGCAAATGGTCGAATATTGGGGTGCAGAGCGTAAAGCATCGGTGTCGCGTGAAATTTCCAAAAAATTTGAAGAAACCGTACGAGGCACATTAGCCGAATTGATTGTACATTTTACAAAAAATCCACCCAAAGGCGAATTTGTACTGGTGGTTGAGGGTTACACCAAATAAAATAAAAATTAAATTTATCACTTTTAATAATAATTTTATAGTATGAAAAAGCTGTTGATTGCTTTTATGATTTTGCCACTATTTACGGCATGTTCATTTATGACTTCGGAGGTGCAGGAATTACGTTCTGAAAATGATTCGTTGCGTTTAGTTAAATCGCAAATAGAGCGAGAGGTGAATATGTATTTGAAAACGATGAACGAAATCGAACAAAATTTAGACCGTGTAAAAGAGCTTGAGGGTTATCTTTCCTTGCAAAGCAATAAAGAAGGTGTTGAAATTGATCAAACAGAACGTATCAATAAAAATATAGCTTTAGTGACTGAAATTGTTCAAAAAAATCAGGCTGAGATAGATCGTTTAAATAAAGATTTGAAGCGTAGTGGCTTGAAAATTAAAGAACTTGAATCGTCAGTAAAACGTTTAACGCTTTTGGTTGAACAACAGCGTGTTACGATTGATACGTTGTTATTACACATATCACAAAAAGACTCCCTGATAGCTCAACAGCAGGTTTCTATAAAGGGGCTTCATGGTGACGTATCAGCTTTACGTAGTGAAAATGAGCAGCGTCAACAAACTATTAGTCGTCAAGATGAGGCTTTGCATGCGGCTTGGTACGTTTTTGGAACGCGCAAGGAGTTGAAAGCACAAAAGATAATTTCAATGGACGGTTTGGTTTCTAAGGTGTTGCAAAGTGATTTTAACAAAGATTATTTTGTAAAAATTGATTCGCGTGAGGTAAAAGAGATTCCGCTTTATGCCAAGCGTGTAAAAATGTTGACCAATCACCCTAAAACGGCTTATCGTTTAGAAAAACAAGATGGACAATATACGTTGTTTATTACTGATACCAAAGCGTTTTGGAGTGTATCTAAATATTTAGTTGTTGAAGTTGATTAAAAAAACTTGTTAGATTACACATATAAGCAGACAAAGTAGTTTACACGCTTTGCCTGCTTTTTTATTTATAGAGTTTATGGCACATTATACACACCTGTTTTTCGATTTAGATGATACCTTATGGGATTTTCGTTCCAATGGACATGAAGCACTCGTTGACTTGTTTGAAAAACATCAGTTAGAGCGTTATTTTTGCTCTTTCGACAATTTTTACCACTTGTATGAGCCTAAAAATTTGGAGTTGTGGGCTTTGTATGAAACAGGGGAGATTAGTAAACTATTTTTAACGCTCGAGCGTTTTAGCTATCCACTGCGTATGGTAGGAGTTAATAATAACTCTTTTGCTCGTTTGTTAAATGACGATTATTTAGCTATCATGGCTACTAAAACAAAGTTAATTCCTCATGCTCAAGAAGTGCTTGACGAATTACGTGCTCAGCATTATCATTTAACGATTGTATCGAATGGATTTTGTGATGTGCAATATGACAAACTACGTAATAGCGGTTTGATTCACTATTTTGATACCATTGTGTTATCGGAAGAGGTGGGCGTTCAGAAACCCGATCCTCGATTTTTTCAATATGCACTCGAGAAAAGTGGGGCAAAAGCAAGTGACGTTCTACTCGTTGGTGATAATTACGAAGTTGACATTGTAGGCGCCTACCAATGCGGTATTGATGCTCTCCACTTTAATAGGAATGGCTCGTTAATGGATAAAAAATCACAAACTATTATCAATTTGAAAGAGATTTTTGCGTTTTTATAACATTTTCTTCAAAATGACCTTCTTTTTTATTGCTCAACAACATAAAAAATATGTTTTTTATGCTTTTTTTGAGGTAAAAAAAGTGTTAAAAATGACCTTTTACTTAGTTTATTTATTTTAAAAATATGTTTTTTAGCATAAGAAATAGGCTTAAAAATCATTTTTTTGCTCCTTTGACATCAAAAATGACCATTTTTTGTTGTTTTTTATAACTAACTGATTTTTAAAATTTTATTGGAAACGATTTATCGTTTTATAATAAAATTAAAAGCCATTTTTTGTGATACAAATAAAAAAAAGTGATTTTCTTCAACTTCTTTCTTTTAATTTCTTGTTTTATAAGCGATAATAGTTTAACTTTGTCAGGTTAAAAGCGTTCCTTTCAAATTGTTAGGTTACGAATTGTAATTACAGATTGATTTTAATTTTTTTTTAATTTAAACAGTTATTTATTCTACAAAAGGTGAAATCTATGAGAAAATTAACACTATTGGTAGCTGGCTTGTTCATGTTGTGCGCAAGTGCAGTGTATGGCCAAAGTAGAACTGTCTCTGGTACTGTTGTATCGCTGGAGGATAATGAACCAGTAATTGGTGCTTCTATTTTGGTAAAAGGTACAACAAACGGAACTATTTCCGATTATGACGGTAAATTTGAACTTCAAGTACCAGACAATGCTATTTTGGTTGTTTCGTATATGGGTATGAAAACCTTAGAAGTTCCGGCTAAAAACGGAATGGTAATAGAAATGGAAGCAGATGCTATTGTGCTTGATGAGGTTATTGCTGTAGCTTATGGTACCTCAACTAAAAAAGCATTTACAGGTTCTGCGCAAACTAAGACAGGTGAAGAATTGGCAAAAATGCAGGTGTCTGACGTTTCTAAATCGTTAGATGGTGCCATGTCGGGTGTGCAAGTGTCTTCAAGTTCAGGTCAGCCTGGCGAGTCAGCTTCTATCCGTATTCGTGGTGTGGGATCAATTTCAGCATCACAAAGCCCGTTGATAGTTGTCGATGGTATTCCTTACGAAGGTTCTTTGAATTCTATTCCTACTCAGGATATTGCTTCATTAACCGTATTGAAGGATGCTGCTGCAAACTCTATGTATGGTGCGCGTGGGTCTAATGGTGTAATTTTGATTACAACCAAAAAAGGATCAGATGGCAATGCCAAAGTGAATTTCGAGGCTCGTGTGGGTGGAAACATGCGTGGCGTACCAACGTATGATATTATTTCGAACCCTGCAGACTATTATGAAATGTCGTGGGAATCTATTCGTAATATGTATTTGGCTTCAGGTAGCACCTATTTAGCTTCAGGTATTGCTGCTTCAAATGAATTAGTTGACAAATACTTGAAATATAATATTTATAAAGGTATTGCTAATAATCAGTTGGTAGATCCTGTTACGGGTCAAATTAATCCAAATGCTACCCAGAAAAAATGGAATGACAATTGGGCAACAGATCCTTTTCAAACGGGATTACGCCAAGAATACAATGTGAATATTAGTGGTGGTTCAGATAAATCTTCATATTATATTTCTGCTGGGTATCTTGAAGATAATGGATATATTCAAGGGTCTGGTTTTCAACGATTTAATTCTCGTGTAAAAGTGGATCAAGAAGTTACAAAATGGTTCAAAGCAGGTGCTAATATTGCTTATACACAAACCAGTCAAGATGCCCCAAGTGCAGGAGGATCAGATTATAGTAACTTGTTTATGTTCTCGCAAAGCATTGCACCTATTTATCCAATTTATTTGTATGACCAAACCACTGGTGATGCTATTTTGGATGAAAATGGTAATAAAAAGTATGACTTTGGTGATGAAAATGGTCGTCCTTATGCGTCTAAACAAAATCCATTGTCTTATTTAGGTAGTGATATTTATCGTTATATTGCTGATAACTTGAGCTTGCGTGGTTATTTAGAATTTTCATTCTTGAAAGATTTTAAATTCACGGTTAATGCAAGTTATGATGTATTTAATTTTTCATCGACGGAATTTATGTCGCCAACGAATGGTAATGCCATTGAAAATGGAGGTACAGGTTCTAAGGCAATGCAACGTTACGCAGCCTTTAATACTAACCAATTGCTGACATATGAACATGATTTTGATGGCCATAGCATTAATGTATTGCTTGGTCATGAATTAAAAATGGATGAGACAGAGGTTTTATCTGGTTCTATGCAACAATTTTATGACCCTACAAATCCTGAATTTGCTAATGCAGGAACTATTACCGATTTATCGTCATATACTTCTGGTTACAATATACAAGGTCTCTTGAGCCGTGTGGAATATGATTATTCTGATAAATATTATTTGTCAGCGTCATTCCGCCGCGATGGTTCTTCTTATTTTCATCCTGATGTTCGTTGGGGTAATTTTTGGTCTGTTGGAGCTTCTTGGCGTATGAAAGAAGAGAGCTTTTTACAAGATATAAGTGCTATTCATGATTTGAAATTGAAAACGAGTTATGGTACTCAAGGTAATGACGCACTTGGAGCGGGTGCTACTCCTTATTTAGATCAATATAGCTTGAGCCGTGTTGATGGTATGCCTTCTCCATCTTTTGCTTATCGTGGAAATCCTAATTTAACATGGGAAAAGAGTAATAACTTTAACGTAGGTTTTGAATTAGGGTTGTTTGATCGTTTTGATTTGGAAGCTGATTTCTTTATTAAAGAAACCAATGATATGCTTTATGCGAAACCGTTACCTCCATCAATAGGTTCTCCTTCATGGATGTATACCAATGAAATGGATATGCGTAATGTAGGTGTTGAAATTGAATTAGGTGCAACCATTGTAAAAACTCGTAACGTTAAATGGGATGTTGATTTGAACTTGACAACCTATAAAAATTCATTAACGCGTTTACCTTCGGACAAAGCTGATGCTATTGCCGAAGATGGCGGTTATGCTGTTGGAGGTTACTGGCGTTCAGTTGGTGGTTCTTTGTATGATTTTTATGATTATCATTACCTAGGAGTGAATGCCGAAACAGGTTCTCCTATGTACACTGTGAAAAACGAAGATTATAATGCTGACGATTTCAATGCGGTAGGAGGTCTAGAACACGGACAATTAGCTGATGGTACTTATTTTGTATCTCAAACAAGTTATGCCTCTCGTTTAGAAACGGGTAAAAGTGCGTTACCTAATTTGTATGGTGGTTTATCAACCAATTTAGACGCTTATGGTTTTGATTTAAGTGTGCAGACTGCTTTCCAATTGGGAGGCTATGTGGATGATTCTTACTATGCTAGCTTAATGCATGGTGGTGAATACGGTCAAAACTGGCATAAAGATATTTTTAAGCGTTGGACGCCAACGAATACAGATACCAATGTGCCACGTGTACAAGCATCATCTCAATCTATTAGTGAAGGTGCTGACCGTTGGTTGACCTCCGCAAGCTATTTTAGCTTACGTAATATAACATTTGGTTATACATTCCCTAAAAAGTGGTTGAATAAAGCCAAAATTAGAACGTTCCGTGTTTATCTAGTAGGTGATAATTTGGCTTTGGTTTCTGCTCGTAAGGGATTAGATCCACGTCAGAGTTTTAGTGGTGCAACAGGCTACTCTTATTCAGCCATGACTACTGTGTCAGGTGGTATTACATTAGGTTTCTAATTTTTAAAATTTAACTCTTATGAAAATAAATAAATTAATAGTAACAGGTTTAGCCATGCTTTCCTTGGTTTCCTGTGAGGATTATTTGTCGGTGAATGGTACTAGTACTGTTACGGGAGACAAATATCAAGAAATTGTTGCAAAAAATCCTGAAGTTTTGGGTTCTACGTTAGCTGGTACGTATTTGTATTTAGCTAGTTGGGATGCGGGTGGCCAAGATGCTCATGATGATATCAATTTGATGGGTACGTTGCATGCAACTGATTTGATGACAGAAGATATGGTACAAACTATTTCTCACTGGTTTACTTACGACTATACACATGATAATCGTATGGAGAACT
>Ga0208195_1000514_pt1 | contig 49958 bp, 32 predicted proteins | sample AD_UKC077_MetaG_FD_184441 | JGI IMG/M metagenome (GOLD analysis project Ga0208195, IMG submission 184441) | Active sludge microbial communities of municipal wastewater-treating anaerobic digesters from USA - AD_UKC077_MetaG (SPAdes) (version 2) | ecosystem: Engineered > Bioreactor > Anaerobic >... | reverse complement strand
TTGTAGATTTGCATAGCCTATGTGTAAACTCCAGTCATAATCATGTATTTGAGCAGAAAATTCACGCTTATTATAGGTAGTTCTAATTTGTTGAGCAAATCTCCTATAAGCAGAGTTAAAGGGGTGTAGACTAACACGTGTGGGGTCACAGAGAGATTTAGCATTTGTATAGGAACCAACATTTGACCATCTAACTTCTCGTCCTGCGCCAGTTACCATAAAATAGCGTGCATTCCATTCTTCAAAACATTTATAGCCAACAGCGGTGGTAATAAAGTCGTCGTTGGGGTGTGGCATATTGACAATAACAGGGACATTAGAATTAATATTCACAACATAAATACCCCAACCATAATTAAATGCGCCGACTTCATCGTCTTCGTAAAAGTCTGGTGTACCATTATCATCATAATAATCTAAATCAACATTTTCACGCAAAACGTGATACTGTCTGCCTGTATCTGTATCGTTAAAAATGACAATTTGATATGGAATATTATTATCATTTAGAATAGTCTCAGCGTCTTCAAATTCACCTTGTAAAAACAAGTCTAGAGCAGATTCCCATGCTGTTAATTCTGCGGTTGTTGCTACTTTAAAATCTCCAAAACCGTTTGTTTGTCTGTCATATGGTGCGTAGAGATTATAACCAGGAGATGCAATACCTTCTGCGATATGGCTTACCCAATTATCATATTCACATTCAGGTGCACTGCCGTATAAAAATCCTTTAAAAGAAGCGGTTTCTTCAACAAATGCAAACGCTGTGACAAATATTAATGTGCAGGCGATCAGTAGTGCTATTCTTTTCATATGTCCTCCAATTATTAAGTTTTTAATAGTTAAAATAAATGGTAGCAAATCGTATTCCATTGTCAAGAATTATTATAGTGCATTATAAAAAATGTTTAATTTATTGGTATATTATCGAGCTAAGTAGGCTATTTAAGAGAATGTTCTCTTTTAACAATGACCCAATTATTACCATCAAGCATCAACCAATTAGTTATTCTGCCTACGCTGACTTGGTCAGTTGGTCCTACGGGGTATTGCGAGAAAATGAGGGCTTTTTTACTATTTTGTTTATTTACTTTTTTTATTCCGTCAAAAAAGAACTTATCTTTATAGATTTCATTATTATCTATTAATAGCAATCGTCCGTTCTTGTAGATACCATGATTATCATAAAGTTTCTTCTTTTTTTTAAGATTAATGGTCATTGTATCGCCATTTTTGTATTGAATCACTGCTGCATAGTTATCTTTGTAATAAGCTTTGTTAAACTCTAATAATTGCTGATGCTCTTTTTTTGCATTTGCGGCTCTATTCATAATGTCACGAGTATCGAATAAGATTTTAGTCGCTTTATTACGTAAATCAAGAATAACCATTTCTTCCTTGGGTGATGATATGGTATTGGCGGTCGATGAAAACAAGATATATTCATTATTAAATTGATAGTTATCTTGATGAACAGCGACAGCAGAGAGGCTTGTAAGACTACAACTTGATACATCTGAATGAAGATAGGTAATCATTTCATTGGAGTATTCACCTTCGTCCACATAAAGCCATACATTAGCAAAAGCATTTCCATTACCAGGCTCACCCAATAAGTAAACATCTTGCGATTTGTCGTTATCATATACATTAGCTTGAAAAAAGGACAGTATTTGTGTATTTTTGGGCAAGTCCAATTTACCTGCACCATCAAAATGTGTAATTGAGAATGCTACTTTACTTGTGATAATCAAAATAAAAGCTAAGAGTAATTTCTTTACCATTGATATGTCGCTAACGTTTAAAAAGACGCTACCTTTGTGTAGTTTTTAATATTTTGAGAAAAAGAATCGTCAAAATTATGGAATGAAGAGAGTTTTATATAGCTTGGTTTACTCTTTGAACTCAAGTTATCCAGAACTTCTAACTGACCATCATTGATTGAGTCAACAATATCTTCAGCGATTTGTTTGAATGCGATATCTTCAGAGACTAAGACAATATCTTGAAATTCTGGTGTAAAGTAATACAAGTCAGTTTGAATACCACAAGTGTATTTTCGCAGTGTTTGTATCTTTTTTAGAATTCGGAAATAATCTCTTTCACATGCCACAAAGAATACGACAGCATTCTGCTTAATTAAGTTATCAAAGGTCTTATCAAATTTTGTTTGGGAATAATTTCCTGTAATATCGGCATTTATTACTTCAACATTCTTGCCAAAGTCTTTATTAAAATTATTAATACCACTTTTAAATGTCTCTTCATAATGGCGATAAGTTGAGCTTTGATCATGAAAGAACACTACTTTACCTTGTTGTGGTTCTTTATTATCCGCCCAAAAAGCGGAGACATAGGCGATATTAGTAATAGCATCTGAGCTATCGAGTGTGATATACTTAATATTATCAGCTTTTATTTCGTCATTTGTATTTGTATTGAGGTTTTCAAAGGCAATAATAGTTGTTTTGGGGTTTTGTTTTGCAATCAGATTTAGTTTATCAAGAGGATATTCTGTCAGCAAGAAAATATAGCTACGTTTATAATCTTTTATTTGCTGGGATAAGATATCTGTGAAATCATAAGATTTGCTAACATCGAGGATGTCAATTCTAATATTTGACTTTTTAAACTCTCTTTCGAGGTTGTTAGTAAGCAAATCTGCACTGTAAAAATCATTTTCTGAATTCTTATATTTAATAATTACGAAATCTGATATTGCCAAGCTCTTTTCTTGTTGAGCACATGATACGAGTATTATTATTGTCATGATCAGCATAATAATTGCTGATAAAGTAATTTTCATTACCACCTCCAAATAGATATAATTAAAGAATAATTTATATAGATTTTTAGTCAAGCAATATTTTGACCAATAGGAGAAATATCTGGATAAGTAAATCAGAAAGTGATAAAAAAACGCAATATACGATAGTGCATTTGAACTGAGTAACAACACACCTTTTTGGTCCTCGCTTCACTGCGGGTGAGGAGCTTCAACTTCGTCGAATGTTTTTTAAAGTTAAAACGCAGTGAAGCGAGGCCACAAAATGTTGTAAAAACAATGATTTTTCTTGAAAATGAAAAAAATACTTGACAGCTTAGCAGTAAAATGCTAATATATCATTAGATTATTTTGTGGAGAAAACAATGGACATAAAAAAAGATGATGTAATTGATGAGGTAACTGACCCATTAGATGAGGCTTTACAGGCTATTGATAATGGGATGGATCTTACTTTTAAAGGTAGTTTTAAGGAGGCTGAAGAGCAAGCTAATATTGCCATGCAACTTGCAATAAAATACAATAATCCTATTATCAAGGTTGATGTACTAAACCTGCTTGGAATTAATACAATCAATAAAGGGCTCATTGAACATGCAGAAAACTACTTTCAACAAGCTCTAAACACAGCCTTAAAAGAGAATTTAACCAAGCTATATACCAATTGTTACAACAGTATGGGCAATTATTATTATTTTAGAAGGCTCTTTGACTTGGCACTTGAGAACTATTATCTTGCATTGAAATATCTACCGCAAAGTAATAATAAAAATCTTCAAACAAAGCTTTTTCATAATATTGGTTCAACTCAAATAATTCTTGGCAATTTTAAAGATGCTCTTCCCTACTTAGAAAAATCACTGCAATCGTTTACTGGCGAAGATGATAGTATTGATAAAGCAAATTACCATTTTAGCTTAGCAAATGTGTATTCGCAGACAAATAAGTATAAAAAATCTATCGATAATTACGAAAAAGCAATAAGCATCTATAAAAAACACGATCATATCAATCTAAATTATGCATACTGCGATTTAACATATGCATTAATACTGGCAAATAGATATACTGAAGCTCTTAAATACGCTTTTTTAACTATCGAATTAAGTAAAATCACTAAATTTATTGACATAAAGCTAAATGCATACTTATCAGTTTTACAAGTGTATTGCAATACAGACCAGCTTGATAAGTGTGATGAATTTATCAAAAAAGTGCAGAAATTGCTTAAGAAAGATGCAAGTGACACTGCTGTTGCAAGATACCATGGAGTTTTAGCTGATTATTATGAAAAAATCAATGATCCTCAAAAAGCAATAAAGCATTTAAAGGCTCACCATGAAGCAGAAAGCACTGAAAGGAAACAGCAATACCTGACAAAACTGGCAGCCGAAAAAGCCAAAATCGACTTTGAATCAAAAAGCATAGAAGCAGATGAACTAAAAAAGAAAACAAGCGAACTGACAATCACTAATGAATTAATTCAAAATCAGAAAGATGAATTAATTGCACTTAATAATTCCAAAGACGCAATTTTGAATATAGTGTCACATGATCTAAATAACTCTATCGGTTCTATTCAACCTATTTTACAGCTTTTGGTATTGAACAACCCAGATTTGCAAGATAATAAATTTATTAAGATGATAGAATTTTCAACCATAAAGGCATTGAGTTTAGTAAATGATATCCTTGAAGCAAGTCATATCGAATCGAAAAATTATAAGCTGGACCTCATGCCATTCGACTTAAATATTTTGGTTATGCAACACGAAAACCTGATAATTACTAATGCAGAGCTAAAGCAGATTTCTGTAGAGTTTAACCACTGTAAAAAAGACCTAATATGCCTGTTCAGCGAGCCAAAATTTCAACAAATCTTTATTAATATAACGTCAAATGCTATAAAATTTACCAATGCTAAGGGGAAAGTTCATATCTCTACTTCAATAGTAAAAAAAGCTGATACTATGTATGCTTGCCTCGAAGTAAAAGATAATGGCATAGGTATCCCAAAAAGCTTTTTACCTATCATGTTTAACAAATTTTCAAAAGCTGGAAGGGTTGGCACAAAAGGAGAAAAGTCAACTGGGTTAGGCATGAGTATAGTAAAGAGGCTGGTTGAACTACATAATGGTTTTATTGAAATAGAATCTGAAGAATCTGTTGGTACAAGCGTAAAGATATTTTTTCCAATGATCAAAGATACAAATGCATAGCTAATATGCTATGAGTGTTTACTTTATAAATTAAAAAAGGGTGACTTTGCAAGCCACCCTTTTTTATATTATTACCGTTACTTATTTTATCATTACCATCTTTTTAATCAAGTTGTATTTAGGTGCTTCCATCTTGAGCATATAAATGCCTGCAGCTGCTTTTTTGTGATGATTATTTTTACCATCCCATATTATGGTGTGTTTACCGTAAGGTAATTCACTGTTTATCAATTCCTTGACCAGCTCTCCCTTGACATTATAAATAGAGATTTTCACCCTTGATTTTTCTTTTAGGCTAAAAGAGATACTTGTGCTTGGATTGAAGGGGTTTGGGTAATTACCATAGAGTTTTGTTGTGAACAATTCAGGGCTATCTGTATCGCTTGGTATAATGTCAAAAGAATTTGAGTGTGGTGACAAGCCTGTAGGATTAGAGTAAACTGCTCGAACAGTATATGAGTATTCCAGTCCAAAGGTCACATTTTCATCCAAGTAAGTGTTTTCAGCTATCACACCATTAAAGATAGAAGAGCCATTTCGATAAACCTTATAGCCTTCAAGTCCGCGATTAGCAAATTCTGGTGCATCCCAATTTAGCCTAACTGCTGTATTTTCCATTAAACCTGTGAGATTAAGAGGCTCGCTAAAAGGAGCAGTAACATTAGCTTGGTTTGAAGGCTCTGCATCGTTATCTTGATAAACCGCAACAATTTGATAATTAATTGACCCGCCACTAATTGGACCATATGTATATTCCAAAACATTGCCTGCAACTGTTGTTAATACTTCATTATTTGCTAATATTTTGTATGAAAGCACATTTCCAATATCATAAAAATAAGAGACAACAGGTGCATCCCATTGCAATGAGACGACCCTATCATCTATTTGTGCTGTGAGATGTCTTGCAGGGTAATATACAGGACCAGCAAACTCTGGGAAGCCGATGCGATCGACAAATACAGCATCTTCACCCATTGTGCCAGATTGGTTCTTCTTATACTCCCAGGTAAATGTGTGCAAACCATTAGCGATAGGATATTGTATTCTTTGCCAATCGCTAATACCAGACCAGGAATCTTTTAAGACGCCATCCACATAGAAGTTTAAGAAATCCCCCGAAGTTTCACATGATGTCTTTTTGTAAAATTGAATAAATCCAAAATTGGTATTCAAGGTAATTTCAAGTACAGAGTTTTCACTATTACCAATGCTTCCAGATTTTGCAGCATTAGGGCTTTGATACCCCCCTGGCACTAGTGTCCATGGTGAAGCACTTTCATTTTGCCAATCATAATCTTGGAAATGACCGTTTTCAAAATCCTCGTCAATATCATCGATATTGGCACCAGCAATTTGTACAGAAAAAGTAATCGAATCTCCTAAAGCACTACCAATATTATAGATATTTATACCACCCATTGAGCCGTCAGATAGAAAAGGATTTGTAATAGTTGCATCATTTATCTCTGTGCGACCAGACTCGAGTGAAAAATAAGCCGAACTTATTGTTCCATCATAGGTTGGCGTACCATATGGACGATAGACATATAATTCATCAGGAGGACCACTTGCATTTCCTTGACCACTATATAGGTCGTTTACACGATAGACAAGCAAACCTGAGCCATACAATTGGCTATCAAAGATACCCATATTGGTATTTCTATATTCTAAAACAAAATATTCGGTATCGCTGTGAGGGGAATTAATTCTATAGCAATTATTTGTTGAAGATTTTACTGTTTTTAAGCTATAATTACCATCTTGAGAAATAAGGGGTATTTCAGATACCCAACTACTATAGCGATATTTCATGTATGAGCCCATGTGTTGAGGTGGATTATTATTACTTGCCATTAAGTCCCATGCGCCAATTGGTTCTCCATTGTATTCATAGCGGTATAAATCGGGGGCACCTAAAGAGTGAAACATTTCATGAGATAAAACGCTTGCGCCAGATGAGCCAAGAGAGTTTTCTAATTGGAAATTAAAGTCCCATACTCTTTTGCCGTTGATCATAACAGTTTCTGTGTACAATGACCATCTATGAGGCCATAACAAATCTGCCCAAGCGCCAGAGCTCCCACGGACAATAAAACAAACATTGTCGACAAGACCATCATTGTCACCGTCTAAGTTTAGTGAGGTTGGAACTGAGCTTGCGATTGCTTCGACGGCTCTTTTTAGCAGTTTGTGTTCACGTGAAGTTCTTTCATTGTCATTTGAATAGCCATTAGTATTTGTTGTAGAATATGGCAAGAAGTATGATCTTGGATATGTGTCTTGGTATGAGACAACGATATTATTATTGTCAGGTGCTGGATAGAAAGTTGAAACGACATCTAATTCATTATACGAAACCTCATTAAAATAATGACGCATTGAGTTTGCTGATTCGCCTAATTGATTAAATATTTGGTCATACATGCTTATATTTTGAGAAAACTCACTTTGGTCTGAAAAACGAATATACACAACCAAGTTGTTGATTATACCTTCGTGTGGTGCTCTTGAGTTGAAACGTTCAGCCGTAACAAGAAACTTATCTCTTTTTTGCTTGTATTCTTCATTAGAAATATTTGCTTTGGGTGCAATACCTAAAACAACTGGGTTTGTTTTATCAACTCTGTAATCAGTGGCAACAAGTTTATCACCTTGATTAGTTGCCCAGACCCAGTCTCCTGTATTTTGATTTTGAATAATAGTGTAGCCCTCGCTATTATGGAGCCAATTGTGGAATTCATCACCTGATGCTAAGCATTTAATCTCTGTGCCATCAGACTGATACACAACCATGGGTTCATTTGTGAGCCATGCCGCAAATAATAACTGACATAAGATCACAATTCCAATAAGTAATATTAGTTTTCTTTTTATCATCTTCCCTCCATTTAATAAGTAAAATAATATGCAAAAACAGTTCCAAATAGCAACTAACTACTAAAGTACTTTTGTGTACAGGGATAAATGCCAATTATTAGTCTAAACTGACTAAATTTGAAGCTGATATATTGAAGGTAAATAAGTTAAATATCAAATTCTAAAGTGAAGTTTTGCAGAGATGTCCGAGCGTGTAGTTTTGTCAGCACGTATTATTGCAAATACTCAGAGGGAGTTGAATAATACTAAAAACTGAGAGATGAAAGATGAAACATTATTGATCTGAGCCAACTAATAATAGTTAATAATAAAAAAAATCATCTCTAAACCCGCTTGTAGTAGGCACCTGCTGTTTTGGGTGAAAATAGTTTTCAAAAAACCCCGTTTTGTCCTGCCAATATGTATAGAGGGGGGGGATTTATGATGCTGCTTTATTCTTTTATAAGGTATTTAGATTACTATGCGACAGTCTAACTCAGATAGCATGATTGTCATAGACAAATATTTCAACCTTTTTTGAACTTTATAAATGTTATTTGTTGAGGGTTTTGCCAATTTCTGTATTACAAACTTGACAAGTGGTTTATTATGAACCAGCATTATTCTCGTTATGCTCTGAATTGCTCAAGTTTAAAGTAAAATAGAAAGTAGTGCCCTCGCTGTTGCTTTCATACCATATTTTTCCCTCATGAGTTTCAACAATTTTTTTGACAATCGACAAGCCTATGCCTGAGCCAGTTGAAAGATTAGAGATTTTTGTAAAAACATCAAATACCTTTTCAGAGTAATCAAGAGAAATACCTATGCCCTTATCTCTGACATAGAAGGCTTTCTCTTTGTCATTATATCCCAAAAAGATACTTGGTATTGTATTTGGCTTTGCATACTTGATTGCATTTTCCAGTAAATTTTGGTAAATTTGCCTTATCTTTTTCTCATCACCATATACGTCTGGAATCTTTGTTTCAACTGTAATATCCACATTCTGAGTATTAATCATTATTTGCATAACCCTTATAACGTCTTGAACAATGCTCTCGATATTCACTGTTGTTAGTTCAGAAATCATTCGTCCAGCCCGTGACACTTCTAATAAATCATCTATTAGAGATGTCATTTTATCAGCAGAAAAAAGCACTTTTTCCAAATCATCAAGAACATTTTCGTAATCTTGACTCATAATCCCTTGTTTGACAAAATTAGTAAAACCCTTAACTGTCACTAATGGACTTCGTAAATCGTGAGAAACTGTATAAACAAACCTTTCAAGCTCTTCATTTTTACTCTTAAGAGTGTTTATCATCTTAATTCTTTCATTTGCAAGCATTTTACGTTCAGCCACTTCTTTTGCTAAATCTTGATTTATCATCTCAATCTTATGGGTATGTTCTCTATCTTTTTCACTCCATTCTTTTTGTTCAGTTATATCATCAAAGCTTATCAGAATTGCAGGTTTGCTTTGCCACTGCACGGTTGAGGTGTCTACTCGCACCCATATTGTCTTGCCGTCAAATTGTTTGATATGAAACTCTTTTTCTATGACTTCAGCATGCCCTGAAATTAACAAATCATATTTATCTTTTAAGGAATTCCCTTTATCGTTGGTGACAAACTCTTCAAAATTCATTTTATTTAACTGAGTTTCATCTACATTCAATATTTGCAAAGCTGCAGGGTTAAAATATTTGATTTGATAGTCTTGGAGTACGACGACTCCCTCGCTCATAGTATTTAAAATTAGGCTAAGCTTTATCTCACTTTCTTTTAACAAGCAAGTAGCAATATGTTCTTTTCTATTGATAATAAATAACCACGTAGAAAACAAGAATATTAAGATAATCAAGAAAATACTATAAGCATTATACGCTTTTAAGTATGGTCTTACTCCTGCATAAGCATTATCTTGAGAGTTTGTTACCACAATAGTGATATTATGGTCACTTAGTTTTTTGAATGCCCTAATCCTTATTACATTATCAAATATACTTGGTGAAATAGTAATTCCTTGTGATGCAACCTTACTCTTTGGATAGACATCGCACGGGCTATAATCTTTGCCAATTTCATTTGCATTATCATCAGACCAATGGGCAATAATTATGCCATTTTCATTATACAAAAAAACACGTCCTTTAGATATATGCTTAAAAATATCAATAAAATAATCAGGTTTAAAAGACATTAAAGCCACACCAGCAAATGAACCATCAGACTTTTCAAGCCGCAATGACATAGGTATAAACCACTTGCCCGTAGATCTGCCAAGAGATGGATACCCTATAAAGACTTTAGCCTTCTTATTCATCTTATGGTACTGATAATATTGCCTATCAATAACATTAAGCGATATGGCAGATGGATCACTGAAAGAAACCGTCTTGCCTTTCTCATCTATGATGGTCAAGAGAGTATACATTTCTTTAAACATAGGTATTTGTTTCTCTTGAAAATCTATAAGATCAATATTTCCAGCTTCATAATTATTTTTTATATCGAAAAGTATTTGATTTACAGCATTAATTGTTTGAGAAACATTTTCCTCAAGGATTCTGGCTAATACGGTGTTTTGAGCTTTCATTGACTCGATAGCGCTTCTTTTAACTTGTATATTGTATTGTATTGTCTGAAATAATACAATCACACATATAAGATAACTGAATATGAGTGCCAAGTAGTAAAACTTAAATATGCTTGGATTTATTATTTTTTCTTTCATACATTAACCTATTTCCTATTATTTTTATACATTATAACACAAAAAAATTTACTGTCAATAAATTAATTGACATTTTTAATAGTTTTTCTAAAATATCACTTAATATAAAGGCGGTTTTATGTCATTTGAAGAGTATATAAAAGAAGTCAAAGCAAAACTCTTTGATAATTCATTCGAGATTTGTGAAGAGAAAAGTATTAATTACGGCTACCAATTAAAAGTCATTAGACTTGGGAGCTCTCCCAAAAATAGCTCATCTATAAATCTGTATTATTCGACAAAAAAGCAAAATACTTTCAGTCTAATCATTAATACTAAGCAAGATAATCCTGACAAAGTAGTGCTCGATCAATTATTCAATGAGGCAAATGTACCTCTTGAGCCACGTAATACAAAACAAGAGGCTGATAATTCGCCTATATCTCTTTTCAACTCAATGAGTATTGTGGCAGGCAGTGATGAATCAGGTAAAGGTGATTATTTTGGACCTTTAGTTGTATGTACATTTGCAATTCACACATATCAAACAAGGGAGATCTCTGATCTTGGTGTTAAGGATAGCAAGTTGCTACAGTCTGCCTCAATCAAAAGAATTGCACAGCAGCTATTTGAGAAATATCCTGAGCAAATAGCCCTGAAAGTTATTAATCCAAAAGAGTATAATGAGCAGTATGCAAAGGTGGGAAATCTCAATTTATTGCTTGCTAATACTCATTTCGAGAATATCTCTGACCTGGCAAAGAAGCTTGCCATAGAAGGTGCAATAATAGATCAGTTCGCTCCGATTAGTTCGATTAGCAAAGTAAAAAAAGACGGACTGATCATTCCATTACATTATACAACTAATGCAGAGAAGTATAAATGCGTAGCTGCTGCCTCAATAATTGCAAGATTTGCCTTTGAAAACTCCATTGGCGACATGTCTAAGAGTTATAACTTTATATTCCCAAAAGGTGGCGGTAATAATGCCAAAATGGCTGTAAAGGACTTTAAGAAGCAATTTGGAGAAGAAGAATTAGCCAAAGTAGTAAAGCTTCATTTTAAGATTTGAGTTTGTTACTCGCCCCTCATAAGAAATATCTTTTTAGAATAGATAAAGTGATTATTCATTGAGTGAATTGTAGTATAGAAGAAGTTGAAACTACCTTTAAAAAAAACCTTTCACGAATGTGAAAGCTCCTAACCCGCAGCGAAGCGAGGACCCTAACCTTCGACGAAGTCGAAGTACCTAACCTTTTCGGAGAAAAGTACCTAACCCGCAACGAAGTGAGGACCAAAAAGGTGTGTTGTTAGAAAAAAAAATCACCTCTAAACCTGCTCGTAGTAGGCATCTGCTGGTTTAGGTGAAAATAGTTTTCAAAAAACACCATTTTGTCCTGCCAATATATATAGAGGGTGTTGTTTTATTTATGATCCAGCTTGATTCTTTTATACGTCATTTTGGATTACAATGCAACAACTTCTCCGGTATTTATGACAGTGCTATATTGGTAATTCGTTATAATAAACAATTACCTTTAGCACTGTAGTGATCTCTTTACAAGCGCATAGTGTGGGAAAAAAGTTAGGCAGCTCTTGGTTTGTTTTCGCCAAAAAAGTGAGCATAAAAAAAGAGCGGGTAAATACCCGCTCTCTTTATTTGATTTCAAATTATTTCATTAAAACCATTTTTTTGGTTTCACTTGATGAAGATGTGCTTAATTTGTAGAAATAAACACCGCTACCAACGTGTGAATTATTGTTATCTAAACCATTCCAAACAACTTCGTGTGAACCAGCATTTGCATAGCCATCAACTAAAGTTTTAACTAATTGTCCTTTTACGTTGTAGATAGACAAATTAGCTTTTTCGCCTTGGTTAAGTGTGAAGCTGATTTTTGTAGTTGGGTTAAATGGGTTAGGATAGTTTTGCTTTAACATTGATGGTTTGCTTACAACAACGTTTTCGTTTGTTCCGACAGTAATGTCTGAGAACTTAACTTTCATTGCAGCATACATAATGTTACCACCGGTATTAGCACCATGAGATTGAACAGATGAACCAAAAGAGTTATCGTTCATAAACATTAAGCTAATTTCACCCCAGTCATTGTCTAATTCTGTGATTACAGGATCAACATAGAACCATGTAGGGATCATGCCATTAAATGCAGACTCATAGTGTTCGTCACCAGGAACAGCGTTCATAATAATTGGTTCGCTCCAATTTACACCATTATCTTTTGATAAAGCAATAAATACTTCTGGTGCATTTGCAAATGCTGCAAAATCTTGATCATCATTTTTGTGATATCTGTATGCATTGTATGAGTCGTTCCAGATTAAAGCCATCCAGCCACTTGGAGAAGCGTGTGTGCTACGATAGTAGTTGTAGTGGAATTGTTCTTCTGTTTCATAGAATGTAACAGGGAATTGATTGTGTTGATAATCCCAATATCCAACGCCATCTTGTACAGTGTAGCTATCTGGAGTGCCATCTTCGTCAAAGTCCCAAGGAATAGTCAAGAGACCGTCATTAGGGAAATCACCTTTTGGTTGAACGTCAGTAATAAAAAGTTCGCCTGTATTGTAGTCAAAACGAAGGTTTTTTGTGAACATGGTAACAGGCCAGTAATATCTACTATCGTCGTCACCTGAGTCATCATTAAATGTAGCACTATAGTTTCCACCAAAGTGAATACGTCCATAGTTATCTAATGCTAAGTTTTTGTGGTTTGAGCTTGAGTTAGAAATTTTAAAGTTATGATATCCTGTAGGATAAACTTGACCATTTTGGTTTGTTGGAGATGGAATGTCTCTGTCAGTAAGGAAAGTATATAATTCAAAATCCCCTTCACCATAATTATCATTAACTAAGAAAAATACATCATGTGGTTCATAAGGATTATCAGGATCTAAGTTATTATCAATACCGTCATCAGCTGATACAAAGCTACCAAGAACAACCATATTATTGTTTACTGAATAGCTACCGAATGAACGAGCCCATGTTTCACTTGTATGAATTGCTTCAAAATAAGGGAATTTAGCATAATGCCATTCCATTGATTCTAAGTCACCTTCATCAAAAGTGTCACTTGTAAAGTCTGCATAAGCATACAATACGTTTGAAGATGGGTAGCCATCAGAAGTTGGGCGTGTACCTGAATTTGATGAGAAGACATGCAAACGGCGATTTCCTTCAACTGGAGATGGTCCAATATAAACTACGGGCCAAATAAAGCATTCGTGTTCTGAGTCACCAGCATTATTATCGATAATTTTTTTTGCAGGTAATAAAGTATTTGGAATACTCATTAATGAATAGTTATCTGCTGCGACATAAACGTCTGGATCTGCTGCTCCTGCTGGAACAGAGTGCCATGCAAAGAATGGATTGTTAGAAACAGGATCAATGCCTAATGTTCCAAATCCTTCTGATACAGTTTCTGAAGTTATTCCACCTTCGTGTACAACTTCACCATCAGCTGTTAAATAAGCGAAGTTTTGTGCTCTACGACCATTAGGGCTTACTTTGTGCATGTATGTAAAATAGATGCCGTCGCCATTTGGTTGTGCTTGGATTGGAATACCATCGTAGCTACCAAATTGATAGTCATAAAAGTTATTAGCTTTAACAACAACAGGGTTTACTACAAATTCATAAGCTGGAGCTGGAGATATTTCTGTTCTTGCTTTTTTTTGAGCAACTGGATTTTGCTCGGTAACTGGTTTTGGACCATTATTGTCTTTAACCTGTAAATCTGCAAATAAACAGATTGTCAAAGCCATCATAAGTCCTATTACAAGTATTTTTTTCATCACTTGCCTCCCTTTCTTAATAACATTTTTCTTATTTACCATGTTTTAATTAAATCAATGTATAGTTTATTGTCAATAATTATTTTACATAATTTACGATGTCTCTGTTATATGTTTGAATTATAATGTTTTAATGCAATAATCATTTAGTTTCACTTAAAACCAAATTTACAAAATATCTTATTTAAAGCTACTTTATATGAGATAAAAGCAAAAAACATTACAATATTTCTCCTTTTTTGATTCAATATGATATACATTTACTTACTATTTTTTGGATTACTCCTTATAATTAGCAGGGTTTGGTGTCTTTACAATAAAGAATTCTAAAGTTTCTTCACCTTCATTGGTTATGTTCATTTTGGTTTTAAAAGGTACATTTAGAAAACTATGGTGATTATATTTTTTTGCTTCTTGATCATTAAATTGCGCAGTCATTTCACCTCTAATAATAATCAGATAAACGTTTGAGTTTGAGTAATGCTCTGGCAATCTATCACCTTTTGGCAATATTGCATGGTTTAAATGCAAGTTCTCATCATCAATTACTTTCTCAATTACCTTTTCATGGCTGTCCGTATAGTTATAATGTTTTTCGATCATCACAATCTCCTTTATAAGTTATTATCCTATAATATACTAATTTCTTTTACAAAAAGCAAAAAATAATTGCTCTATTGATCAAAAATTAGTTCTATCAATAAAGTGGAAGTCTTTGATTAGCATTGTAGGTACAACACTGGAATTAAACACAATTGTTGATTCGCCCAATGCCATAATTCTCCTTGTGATCTCGTGTAATTTTTCATTAAAACGGAAATTATTAACAGAATGCTTTACTTTACCATTTTCAAAATAAAGCACACCATCGCGAGTCATACCTGTAAGGTCAAAAGTGCGCATGTCGTTTGTTCTTATGTACCAGAAATTATTGATAATTAAGCCTCTTCCAGCCATTTTCATCATATCTTCTTCGCTTGTTGTATCTCCCTCGATAAGCACATTAAACATTGAACTTGGCTTTTCATCAATCATATTAGCATAAGTTCTACTAATTGGTTGTGCTTTTAAGACGCCATCTTTAATCCAATCAATTTGCTTTAAAACTGAGTCATTGGAAAATGGGACTATAGTCATATTATCGTCTTTTTCGACAGTTGACATATTGAATTTCTCTCCAAAAAACTGTTTACCAATTTGCCCTTTTAGCGGAGTTATTCCATCATCAGCCATTCTCCTATCCAAAAGCCAACGTAAATACATCATAATATTTGCTACAGCCTGAGGTCTTAGTATAACGCTGATTGTTTCTGGTTCCATCGCATTTGGCTTATCTAGAGATGAAAACTGCGAGTATAACTGATCAAGCTGACTCTGTAAACTAAACTTAGAGAAATCTTTGCCAGCTGTAGACACTTTAGTTTCTCGCTCACCTTCTTTCATGGTCATTGAAAACTCATATGAGCACGTATCATAGCTACCTTGGAAACCTCTTTTGGTATAAAAATAAAAGCTTGTTTTGTTTAAAGAAAAAATGCCAGACAGTTTTGTGCCTTTTGATTTGGCAAAATCAACTGCATCTTTTATGATATCTACTATCATTTCTGGTGTTAGATTCATTGTAGCAGACTTGATGTTATCAGTTTTTGGATAGTCTTGTTTGCCCATACTATCTATATATTCTGGATCTTCTTGGCTAATTCTTGCAAGATCTTCTGTAGTTTTAACAAGATGTCTAATAGTGTCTTCGTCATATTGATTAACGCTCGATGAAGCAGTTTTTCGATCAATAGATGCTTTGTACACAACTTTTACTATTTGCCCTGTCATGTGTTGAGACATCGCATTTTGAGCAAAACGAGCTTCATGATTATCTGAGAAGCTAATATAAACCTCATAATCATCTGCTTTGTGCTCTTTTTTAATTATCTCATATATTCTTGAAACTAATTCTTTCATTTTGAACCTCCAACACGAATGTTTCTAAATCTCGCTGGTGAAGCGCCATGTGTCATACGAGCTGTCTGATTTGGTTGTCCTTTACCGCAATTAATTACACCAAATGGTTTCCAATATCTTTTATCACAAATAGCATCGCAACTATTCCAAAACTCTGGATTATTTGAGCGATAGAGTACTTTTTTCAACGGTCTTATTAGTTTTCCGTCTTTAATTTCCCAGAAAAAGTCACCGCCGAATTGGAAGTTTACACGATGTTGATCAATAGAAAAAGAGCCTCTGCCTTGAATGTAAACGCCCTCTTCTGTATCACTTATTAACTGAGCAGGTGTAAGCTCTTCTTTACCTGGTAAGAGATATAGATTTGGTATTCTATTAATTGGTTGATCGTAGTAATAGGTCGCACGATTACAGCCACGTGAATAATCAACCCCAATAAATGGTGCTGTCTCACGTGTTGTGCCATATTCTTGTAAAATGCCATCTTTAATAATATGCCATTTCTGACCAGGTACGCCATCATCGTCAAAGCCAGCTGTTGCAAGTCCACCTTCGAGGGTATTATCTCCGACAAAGTTGACGATTTTTGAACCGTATTGGTAGTTACCAAGCTTTTCAGGGGTAGCAAATGAGATGCCAGCGTAATCAGCTTCCCAACCCAATACGCGATCAAGCTCTGTTGGGTGTCCGACAGACTCGTGCATTGTTAAGCCAAGATGGTTTGGGTCAAGTATAAGAGTTCTTCTTTTTTCTTCTTTTAATTCATCTGCATTCAATTTCATGACTGCTTCTTCAGCAACATATCGAGATTTTTCGAGTAAGTCTAATTGTTCTATCCATTCCCAGCCCACACCTCTTCCACCTTCATCAAATGTACGGCTTTGACTATCGTCGTCAGAAATAGCAATAGCAGTAATTTGAGGGTTGATATAAAGGGTGTTTATATCCAGACGAGTTCCTATTGTTGAAGCAAATAGTTTTTCATCTTTTTGAGCTCTAAAAAAGCTATTTGCTTTCTTAATCTCTTTCAAATTCATCATTCTTTGATTGATCTCCATAAAAAGTTCAGCTTTTTCTTTTAATGGAATAGAAAATGGATCAATCTTAAATGGAGTTTTATAGCTTGCAATATAGCTTCTTTCATTTGCCAAGCGTATTCCATCTCCGTTTTTAACTCTTGCAGATAGCTTTGCAGTATCATATGCTTTTTGCACTGTTTTCAAAATTGCATCTTCCGTAAAAACACTGCTATGTGCAAAACCCCAAGCACCGTCTTTTAAAACTCGAATTCCATAACCATACAAAACATCGTTGTTTGCACTTTTAATACTTTTGTTTTGCAAATAAAGCACCTCGGTTGTTGTCTTATGGATACGAATATCGGCGTATTCAGCACCAAGCTGTACAGCTCGATCAATTGCAATATCAAGATATTTCATTCTTACCTCACTTAAAATATTTAATTACTCAATTACATTGTCAACGATGATTAAACCATTTTCAACTCTAAACACACGCCAAGTATCACCCTTTTTATTTGTTGGCACATTTATTACTTTTAACAATTGTCCATTTCCGTATACTTTTACTATTGCTTTTGATTTACTTAAACCATTAGAATTTTTATTATTTCTATTAGTGTAGTCATGTACATAAAACTCATAATTAGCGTTTTGTTCAATGCTTGTAACTGTAATTGTTTCAGGACCATAACCATCCATATCATCTCTATCCAATTGACCACGACCATCAGATAAAACACGAGTATTATGATAAGAGATATGATATTGTCCTTTTTTTACAAAGTGCGCATCTAAGTCACGAGGGTTTTTATCCCAATCAACAACTACCCTAAAGTGGTCAATGTTCATTACAGGCGATATTGAGTAGCGATTAAAGAAAATAGTACCAGCTCGGACCTCAATATCAAAAGTTGTACTTATAAACTTATTAGCCATAAATGACACTTCTTGATAATAATAATCCTCTTGCGGTTGAAAAGCTATTTTACCCAGTCTATCGGTTTTAAATTCTCCTATATCTTTTAAGTTCACATACGCATTTTCTATGGGTTCACCATTTAGTGCATTAAAAAAATATAAGTGAAGTTCGTCTGTTTCCATCTCATCAAAGGCGTCTCTAATGCTTTCATTTTCTGCCAGTAAACTGCAAAACAAAAACAATAGAAGCATGAATAAAAGTAATCTTTTCATAATCCTACACTCCTTAATTACTATTCTTTCTCCAAAATCCACTCATTTATCTTATTTTTAAGATCATCACTCTGTGTTTTATTTGAAATAAGTTGGGCTTGTTCAATGAATAATTGTTTGTTTTCATGCATATGCTTATTTTTTATAGAATAAAATCTTGCATATTCAGCGTTTTCTTGTTCTAATAGCTGTTCGTAAATATTTGCAGCCCTTTCAAAGTACCAGCTTGCATTTTGATAATCATTTAACTTTTGGTAAGCAGAGGCAATGTAGTATAAATCTGTTGCAATATTAATAAAGTTTTGATCTATTAAGTCAGCCTCATATGCTTGTTTAAACAAAGATATTGCATGTTTAAAGTCAGCATTCTTTGCATCTACATTGTGGTATGAGACATAACCCAAGGTGTAAAAGGCAAAGCTGATAGCAGAAACACTGTCAAATTTCTTTTTCAGATAAGAATTCATTGCCTTATTGGTGTTTTCTTCCAGCTCCTTTTTTTGTTCCTTATACTTTGCATTTGTCTCAAATAATCCAAGCAATTGCCAAGTTTGTTTTCTCAAGATGATCTCTTTATTCTTACTTTTGATGGAAGAGGCTACTTTCATTAAAGAATCGTATTGGGAGGTATGATATAAGTCTTCAATTTTTAAAAGAGCAAGATTACTTTTCAAATCATCTGTATCTTTTTGAAAAAACAAATTGCTTTCAATTTCATCAACCATACTTAAATACTCTTGCTTTTGATTCATTTTTTTGAATTGCCTTGCAATAGATATTTGCGTTCTTAGAGCTTCTTTAACATCATCAGTAAGCTGGTATTTTTCCAAAGCAATTTGATAATACTCAAGTGCGCTACTATATGCTTGTAGCTTTTCAAGTTGAGCTGCTTTTTTAACGATATTATCAGCTTGGAGCACAGTAGGATTTCTTGTCTCTCTATTTTTTGGCAAGCTTGAGCAGGAGGCTAAAACCATAGCTACAATTATTATTGATAGAATATTTCTCATCATCTCACTCTTTTGGTATTTCATTAGGTCTTTCATTACCGCTTGTGCTTGCATTTGATCTTCCCTTTTCTATTCCACCTCTAAGTAGTGGATTATTGTTCAGCCCCTCTATTGTCTTTTGAGCTGAACTAAGTGTTGATTGGGTTTCAACAATCACAGAGCTAATTTCTGGGCTTTGCGATTCAAAATATTTCAGCAATTTATTGATTTCAATCATATTTTGATTTAGATTGCTTAGGATTTGATTAATAGGTTTAATGATTTTCTCATTATCTGGATCAATTAATCTTACCACTAAGCCGTCTGTATCGGTATACTCTTTTACCAGAAGGTTAGTCGAATTAACTGTCTCATTAATCAAATCGGCTGTGACTTCAACTTTTTTTGCAATTTCAGCAACTTGATTTAAGAATCTAAACAATTCGCCATCATTCTCAGTATAATCTCTATTAAGCTTTGCCACTGTTTCATTTGTTTTAATCAGAAGCTGTTCAAGGCTTTCCGAAGTATTTGCGACATGATACAATATTCTAAAAACGGAGCCTTGATCTTGATTATTGTCTTCATTCAGATTGGCTATAAATTGGTTAATATTACTAATAATTGACGAGACCATATCAGCTGACACAGTAATATTGCTTTTTGTCAGATACTCTTTACCCTTATATGTGCTAATTTCAGGAACAAGTGCATATTCTTCATTTACAATTGTTTGCTCAGATCCTTGAATAAGCTCAATTGAGCTCTTATTAGTAATTGGGTTAATTGTCTTTCTTAAAACAGAGTTTTGCACAATTTTTTTCCGATATGCTTCAAAAATAATGAACTCAGCGTCTATTAAGTTATCATCATTTAAATTAAAAGACTTTATTTCTCCAATTTCAAACCCTTTAAATATTATAGGAGTCTTTACAGATAACCCTACAGCGTCATTAAACAATGTTTTAAAAGTAAACTTCTTGACAAAAATTTTACGATTTACAGCAATTAATGCAATTGATACGATGAGAACAAGTAATGCTACAAAAACAAAAAAGCTAACAATGCGACCAGTATATTTAAACTTATAATTCATACATCAACCTCTTAAATTAAACATAATATAGTCAACATATTTGTCAAGTATATTTAATACTTTTTATGATTTATTGTTGTCTCTGTTTTTTTGTGACTAATGAAAAATAAATACTGGAGGGTGTTATTTAATACATAATTCAGATTTACAGGCTTGAAGAATACTAAAAGCTGAAGATTGAGAAATGAAGCGTAATTTATTTGAGCCAATTAATGACAGTGATTGGTAGAAAAAAATCATCTCTAAACCCGCTCGTAGTAGGCATCTGCCGTTTTAGGTGAAAATAATTTTCGAAAAACCCCATTTTGTAAGCCCTATATATATAGAGGGTGATGGTTTTTAATTCATAATTATTTGGGCGTGATTTTAGTTAGTTTGATTACCATATTTTTTATCGTGTTCGCAATCTTCCATTGTTATTGTACAATAGAAACGTTTAGTAATTTCAAAGCTATATTATTTTGTTTTTTATCTTTTTGCACAGTGATCATATTTCTTCTATTTAAACATTAGTTCAAAAAAAAAGATGTATAAGTAGATCTTATACATCTTTTAGAGTAATAAGGTAGATAAAAAAGTGGGGTGGCTGATGGGATTCGAACCCACAACACCCGGAACCACAATCCGGTGCTCTGCCATTGAACTACAACCACCATATATGGCACGCCAGAAGGGATTCGAACCCCTGACCCACAGCTTAGAAGGCTGTTGCTCTATCCTGCTGAGCTACTGGCGCATCATACCAATAATTGCATGAGATTACTCAAAATTTATGGTAGCGGCGCAGGGACTTGAACCCCGGACCTGCGGATTATGATTCCGACGCTCTAACCGACTGAGCTACGCCGCCGACACTCTATGGTAGCGAGAGGAGGATTTGAACCTCCGACCTTCGGGTTATGAGCCCGACGAGCTACCAGCTGCTCCATCTCGCGATATGTATTGTCAATTTAGAATATATAGTAAAGATGTCAAGAGAAAAGTGAAAATAGTTAAATTTATTTTTATTGTATTGTTTAAACCTTTAATTGATAGCTACTTAAAAAAAGTGTATTTTTTTATTTAAAACGGCTATTCAAAATAATATATTGCTTGTATTGGATCAATGGATGATGCCTTATAGGCAGGGAAAATACCAGAAAATAAACCTATACCAAAAGCAAATGCCAAGCCTATGATAATGCTCCAAAAAGAAATAATCATCTCAGCACCCATTGCAGCCCCCATTACTTTTACTAATACAACGCCAAGCACTATGCCTATCACTGCTGCTATAAAAGATAGGACTAAGGCTTCCATAATAAAATAAAAGAAGATGTCTTTATTGGTTGCACCAATCGATTTACGGATACCTATTTCCATCATTCGCTCATTAATAGATATTAAAAGAGTACTAAACAAGCCGATACCTCCAACGATTAATGAAACTGATGCGATCGCCATCAATGTTAAGTTCCACTTTTTTATTATTTCATCCATTTCTTTATTTATTGTTAAAAACATAGAACCGATATCTTCAAAATCGAAATCATGCATCATGTTTCTGCGCGAAAGCAAGAGCTGCGTAATATCAGTCTTCATACTTGAAAACTTCTCTTCACTCTCAGCTTGAAAATAGATAAAGTCTATCACATTATCATTTCTGAAATAGGTTGTTCCAAGACGCAATGGCACATAAACACCTCTTAGATCCATTCGCCTTTCCCAAGGATTAAAACTAAAACCAGTCGCATTATTCAGTTCATCTTTTGCAAGGACTCCAATTACATTATACTGCTTTTTGCCAACTGATATGAGCTTACCAATGGGGTTTGGATCTTGTAAAACTTCTTCGGCAAAGAAAGGTCCAACAATACAAACATTTTCTGTGTTTTTTTCATCAAAGTCATAAAAAAATCTACCTTTACTTAATTCATACGACTTTGATTTGAAAAAATCATTATTAGTAGCTTTTAAAAGCACCCATTCATCTGTCGATGTCTTTTGCCAATTCTCAACCATGCCATAAATATATTTATACTCTGCTTTTGCTTTCAAATATTCATAATCACGATAATTTATAGGTTTGCTTTTGCGGCTTGCCTGCTGATAGCGTGCCATTCCGCCAAAGTGACGACCACGTCCACCACTTTCTTCTCGCTTTTGAATAACGTACAAAGAGTTATTAAAGCCCATTCCTTCCACATTTTTCTTCACAATAGCTTTTATCCCATAAACAGAAGAAAACATTGCTACCACAGCAGTAATGCCGATTATTATGCCTAAAAGAGTTAAAAAAGAACGTGTTTTATGGCTGATAATGGTCTGTATACTACTGATGATACTATCGAAAAAATGCATGATTAATAGTACTCTTTACCGCAATTCGGACATTTTTTAAACTTTATTTTTGTTTCTTTATTTGTGTGTTCTTCGAGGTATGGATTGTTACATTCGACACAGCTAATTGCCAAAGGTTTATTGGGAGCGATATAGTCACAATCTGGGTATTTTGAGCAAGCATAAAATGTTCTATTTTTAGCTCCTTTCTTGGCTACCAGTTCACCTTCATGACACTTTGGGCATTTAACCCCAGCTGACATAGAACGGATAAACTTACATTTTGGATATGCTGAACAAGAGTAAAACTCGCCATATCTACCCTTTCTGATTACTAGTGGTTTGCCGCATGTAGGACATAACTCGCCTGTCTCTTTGGGCTTTTCTACGATTATTTCACCATCTTTCCCTCTTGAGAAGTTAATGATGTTCTTGCATTTTGGGTAGTTTGAACACCCAAGAAATTCACCGTTTTTACTATGTTTTATAGCCATAGGAGATCCACATTTTTCACATTTTATATCAGTTTCAGTGTTCTGTTTTTCTATTATTTCTATTTTGTTGTTATTATCTTTTCTAAAACTCTTAATATTCTGACATGCTGGATAATTTGAACAGGCAAGATATTGTCCATTTCTACCATTTTTAATAATCATTGGATGATTGCATTTTTCGCATTTAATGTCTGTCTCTTCAACCATCAAGCTACGAGCTTCTTTTAAGTCTACTTTTTCGATCAAATGCGAAATAGAGCTATAGTACTCTTTGAGCAAGTCAACCCAAGCTTGTTTGCCATATTCTACTTGATCGAGCTTATCTTCCATTTCCGCAGTAAACTTTACATTAAAAATTGCATCGAAATAATGGACAAGAAAACGATTAACAAGTATGCCTAAATCAGTTGGATAAAAACGTTTTTCAATGAACTTTACATACTCTCTTACTAAAATTGTATTAGTGATTGAGGCATAAGTAGAAGGTCTACCAATTCCCAGAGATTCCAATTCTTTGATTAGTTGAGCTTCTGTATATGCGGAAGGCGCTTTTGTAAAATGCTGTTTGCCATTTGGCTTTTTCATTTCAAGCTTATCTTGCTCACTATAATCTGGATGTATGTTTTCTCCCAATGCAATACTCACGTGTGGGTATACTTTGTAAAAACCTTCATCAACTATTACTGAACCAGAGGCTGTGAAAATTGCTTTACCACATGATATATCTATTTTTGCTGAGTTTAACTTAACGGGCTGCATTTGAGTACTAATAAATCTCTGCCAAATTAATTGATAAAGCTTAAACTGATCATTATTAAGATATTTTTGTAATGATTCTGGAGTGCGCCATGGATATGTAGGTCTGATAGCCTCGTGTGCGTCTTGTGCTTCATTCTTGTTTTTGAAAGTACGCACACCCTTATAAAGAGACTTTTCACCAAATTCATTCTTTATTAGCTCTCGCGCTTGCTGTACAGCTTCACTTGCAATGCGAATGGAGTCTGTACGCATATAAGTAATTAAGCCTACTGTTTCTCCACCGATATCCATACCTTCATATAAGTTCTGAGCTAACATCATTGTTTTCTTTCCTGAGAAGTAGAGAATCCTTGCTGCATCTTGCTGCAATGTAGAGGTAATATATGGTGCTTGGGGTTGTATTAAACGCTCAGTTTTTTGTAAAGAGCTCAATATTGCTTGGTTATTAATTATCTCATTTATAATTTTATTACTTTGTTCTTCATTTTCTAATTTTACTTTTTCACCATCAAATTTATGTAATATTGCTTTAAAAGGAGGCAAATCTCCTTTCCAAAATTCTGACTCAATTGTCCAATACTCTTCTGGTACAAACTTTTTAATCTCTTCATCACGTTCGCAAATAAGCCTTAAAGCTACTGATTGAACTCTACCAGCGCTGAGGCTTGTTGAGCTAATTGTTTTCCATAATAGAGGGCTAATTTTGTAGCCAACAATTCGGTCCAGTATGCGTCTTGTTTGCTGAGCATCGACTTTATCCTCATCGATTTTGCCAGGATTTTCAACAGCTGCTTTGATGGCGTTCTGTGTAATCTCATTAAAAACTATTCTATAAACTGGTTTGTTTTTGCTTTCTTTGCTCAAAACATTTGATAAATGCCAGGCAATAGCCTCCCCTTCGCGGTCATAGTCTGAAGCAAGATATATTGATGGTGCATCTTTTGCGTGTTTTTTAAGATCATCAATAATTTGCTTTTTTGTAGAGTCGTTAATATATTTTGGCTTAAAATTATTTTCAACATCTACCCCTAATTCTTTTTTGGGCAAATCACGTATATGCCCCATTGATGCTTTTACTGAAAATTTATTATTTAGAAATTTTCCAATTGTTTTTGCTTTTGCTGGTGACTCCACGATAATCAATGGTTTTGACATGGCTATCCTTTCTTTTATACAAAGTACAAGAGTGCTATCTTAATGTGTTGTATACTTAATTTTATTTAGTAATCCTGGTGTATTAATGTACATTTGTATTATTTTATCCATAACTGTTTCATCATATCCTGCCAAACTAATCATCTCTAATAGTAAAATAATACTAATCTCGTCAATTGGTTCATCAATCTCATAACTATATTGAGTAAAGGAATTAACGACCATCTCAAACTCATTATAATTCAATGAGTTATTATCAACCATACTTAAAAGAAATGAAAAAGCTTCAGGTGTTAATACCATCTTCTCCTCTTCACTCATTATTCTATTGTTTAAGTTTTTAACAGTCTTGGAAAGATGCTTATTGATCAGTCTTTCTATTGCTTTATTATCTTTAAGCAGTTTATCTCCTGATAACTCTTCAATCTTTTTAATTTTATCTATTAATGCTTTTAACGATTCTTCTTTTTTCATCACATTCTCCTTTTATCAATTATTATAAAAACTATCTCATTAATAATATAATCGATTTATTATTCATTGTCATTAAAAGATTCCATTTTACCGCAACATTTTTTATATTTTAACCCACTTCCGCATGGACATGGATCATTCCTACCAACTTTTTCTGCATTCTTTACTGGTTGAATCTTTGCGGGCTCTGGTTTATTGTTACCAGTAGGAGAAACTGATCTTTGATATGCAGAAATATCTTCATGGGTTAAAATTGCTTTATCGAGTAAGTTTTTAATATTTTCTTGAGTAACAATATAAGAATTATAAACACGTCTTACTGTTTGATCATGAATCCGAGATATCAATTCTTCAAACAAGCTATAGCTCTCTGTTTTATATTCAACAAGGGGATCTTTATTGGCATAAGCCCTAAAAGAAATGCCTTCTCGAAGAATATCCATTTCATGCAAATGATCACGCCATTCATTGTCAACAACTTCCAAAAGACTACGTCTTTCTATCTCTCTCATTGTCTCAATCCCAATCATCTTTTCTCTATCTTCATATTCCTTTAGAGCGTACTCACAAATAATATCGTATAGAATATTCTGATTGAGCCTTGGTGGATTTAATTCTTCAATGGGAATATTGATATTCAATTGAGTTAATAGCCAATTTCGAATCCTATCGAGAGGCCAGTCTTCAGGATATTGTATACCTTCTGTGTTTTTCAGCACAAGGTTCTCCATAGAATTACGTATCATATCTTCAATATCAATTTTTATATCATAGCCTTTTAACACATTGCGGCGATATTTATAAATAACTTCTCTTTGTTGATTCATTACTTCGTCATATTTAATAAGCTGCTTTCGAATCTCAAAGTTTTGCTCTTCAACACGTTTCTGCGCCTTCTCTACGGCATTAGTCATCCATGGATGAGTGATTGCCTCTCCACCTTTTAATCCAGCTCTTTGTAATAAACCTGTAATTCTCTCAGAGCCAAACAGACGCATTAAATCGTCTTCTAATGACAGATAAAAACGAGAGCTGCCAGGATCACCTTGACGTCCTGCACGTCCTCGTAACTGCCTATCAATTCGCCTACTTTCGTGCCTTTCTGTGCCAATAATATGCAAACCGTCAATAGGTTGTCCAAATGGTGCTGTATCTGACACTCCTTTGGGTATGTTGCGATAGTTTTCTTTTGGCATTGTTATAACGCCCTGCCCAAGCTTAATATCAGTACCACGACCTGCCATGTTTGTAGCTATTGTAACAGCGCCTGGTTGCCCTGCCAAAGACACAATTTCAGCTTCCTTTTCATGATACTTTGCATTTAACACATTATGTACAATGTTTTTTCTTTTTAAAAGACGACTAAGTATTTCACTAACTTCAACGGTAACAGTACCAACCAATACAGGTTTATTTTGTTTATGCCAATACTCAATTTCTTCGATAATTGCATTATACTTTTCATTTTTGGTAAGATAAATAAGGTCATCGTAGTCAGCACGTGTTATCTTCTCATTTGTTGGAATTGCCTTTACTGGCATCTTGTATATCTCGACAAATTCAGGTTCTTCGGTGATAGCAGTACCTGTCATACCACTAAGTTTGTCATACATTCTAAAAAAGTTTTGTAAGGTTATAGTCGCATAAGTCTGTGTTGCTTCCTCAATCCTGACATTCTCTTTTGCTTCTAATGCCTGATGAAGTCCATCGCTAAACCTACGTCCTGGCATCATACGACCTGTAAATTCATCAACAATCATAACTTTATTGTCAACAACAACATACTCAATGTCTTTTTCAAACAATGCATAAGCCTTGATTAGCTGGGAGATATTGTGTAGATATTCACTCTTTTGAATATAATCAGATGTCTTCTTTTCTTTTTGACGAATCTTTTCTTCAAGGCTAAGGCTTTCATTTTTGTCTATTTTTGCTAAGCCTTCATCAAGATGCTCGATCACAAAAAGATTTGGAAATAATTTGCTAAGTTCGTCTTGCCCTTTTTCACAGAGATCAGCGCTATGGTTTGCTTCTTCAACTGAATAATAAAGTTCTGCATCGAGCTCGTGCAGTTTCTTATCTCTTAGCATCCAGCCTTCATAATCTTGAACAAGTTTTTTCAAATCAGGCTCTTTCATTAATTTTATAAAAGCCTTATTCTTTGGTGCTGCCCTTTTTGCTAATAAGAGCTTTCGACCTAACTCATTGCTTTCTTCACCTGTATATGAACCGTTACTTTGAAGAACACGGATATCAGACATCAGTTTTTGTACATATTGGTTTTGTAAATAAACAAGTTTTTTAATTATTGGATTAATGTCGTCATAATAATTCTTACTATCAGCAACTGGACCAGAAATAATCAGAGGTGTACGAGCTTCATCAATTAAAACGGAGTCTGCCTCGTCAATGATTGCGAAAAAATGGTTTCTTTGCACAAGTTGTTTCGAATTAACAGCCATATTATCTCTTAAATAATCAAAACCAAACTCGCTATTAGTCCCATAAGTAATATCACATGCATAAGCTTGCTGACGTAAATTTGATGGCATATTATTGGTGATTGTACCAATGGTGATTTCATGAAAATCAAAAATCGGTTTCATCCATTCAGAGTCACGCTGAACAAGATAATCATTTACCGTCACAAGGTGAACCCCACGCCCTGTTAGTGAATTCAAAAAGAGTGGTAGTGTTGCAACCAAAGTTTTACCCTCACCAGTAGCCATTTCTGCTATATTACCTTGATGCAAGGCAATACCACCTATTAGCTGGACATCAAAAGGCACCATATCCCAACGAACGATGTGACCACGTACATCGTATTCTAAACCAACCAGTCTTCGGCAAGTATCTTTTACAATCGCAAACACTTCGATAAGATGATCATCAAGTATAGACTGTGTATTCTCTTTAAGCTGAATGGTTTTTTCATCAATTATATTACTTATTTTATTCTTTTCTTTTTCATCAGCAGTTTCTTGATATTCACGCCTAAGCTCTTCAAGCTCAGTTTCTAATGGGTTTAATTCTTCTGCAATGCTATTTCGAATCTCAACGACTTTTTCTTTTAATTCTTCATCACTAAAAGCATGAAGCTTTTCGAATTCTTCATTTATCGCATCTACTATTGGTAATACTTTTTTTAATTCTTTCTCTTTTCGGTCGCCAAAAAAGAACTTCAATACTTTATCAAACATAATATCCTCACATTCTTATGATAATACAATAATTCAAATTGAATAATTTTGTCAATATCTTTTTCTTTTCTGCCTTGCACACAGCGAATAATTCACAAAAACAAAGTTCAGAGTGATACATCTTGAGGGTGTTGGTGAATGCATCAGTCAGGTTTACTAACTTCAAGAATACTGAAAGTTGAGAACAAAGAGATGAAATGTAATTAATCTGTGTCAACTAAGGGTAGATATTGGTAAAAAAAAATCATCTCTAAACCCGCTCGTAGTAGGCATCTGCTGATTTAGGTGAAAATAGTTTTCGAAAAGCACCATTTTGTAAGCCCTATATATATAGAGGGTGATGTTTTTTTTATTTCTGAGTCTGCTTTATTCTTTTATAAGCTATTTGGGTTACTATGCAACAGCCTCTTAAATTAATATTGATTTCTTTAGGCATTAAGAAACAATATATGATTTATTTCTTAGTCAACCTTAATCAAAAAATTCATATAACTTGCATTCTTTTAAATAATAAAATTTGCAATAGGCTCGCCCATTTTTATCGTAGTCTCAAATCCCTTTTTTGTATTCTTCTGAAGGTCATCATCGAACCTAATACGTCCTTCTTTAAAAAGCAATACTATAGTGGACCCCCCGAACTTAAAGTATCCCTTTTCGTCTCCTTTTTCAACATCAATTCCATAAGGATATGTTTGCACAATACTGCCAACAAATGTAGCCCCGACCTCAATCATTAGAACATCTCCCAATATGCTGTTTTTCAATAGGCAAATCTCTCTTTTATTTTTTTCAAATATCATCTCTTCTTTTTTAAGAGCCAATGGAGATACGGAATAGTACTTACCTTTGATAAGAAGACTCTTTGAGGGGGTACAATTAATAGGAAAATGAAACCTGTGGTAGTCAGCAGGCGCTAATCTGATTATAGCCATAGAAGCATCTTTAAACTGTTTCGTAAGTGTATCATTACATATAAAAGCTGGCAAATTAAACTCAGAATCCTTGATATAAAAGTTCATAGATTCTGTTGCCTTTTCAAAAACAAGCACCTTACCATCTGCAGGCGAAATAATTGTTTTATTGTTATTATTAATGGGTCTTGAAGTGTCTTTTAATTTTCGTGTAAAAAAGTCATTAAACGACTTGAATTTACCTATATTATGCAATGATTCATCAATATTTACATCATATTTCTTTGCAAAAGCTTTTATGAATAGTTTGGATATTCTTGTATTCATAAAAAACCCTTGCAAGTATTGTATTAAGCTTCTTGCCATTATGCTTTCTAAAACAATTTTTCCAAAAAAACTTGAGTATAAATACTGCAAGGATCGTTTACCAGGCACATTTTCTTCAAGAAGCTTATTCGTATGTCTATCAACATATTGAATATAATTATTATACTCATCAGAATCGATGGTTATTTGAAAAGGAAATAATCTACACCTCACACTCACCTCAACTTTGTTGGTATCATTATTGGCAATTAGGGCGGTATTCTCCGCCCTAATAATTAATGCTTTTTGTTATTGTCAAATTGCTATTCTGCAGGGAACCAATTTATTAAGAAATTAAAATGGAAAGATGATAAAATTGTACCCACTGTTATAAAGATTATGATTAATAATTTTGTATAATCCTGTGCTTTCAATGTGCCTAACATCAAAGCTTCTCTTGCTAAGTATGCAGAAGCAGCGTACAATTCTTCGCCAATTAAGGTATAGTCACAAGTTGTTATAAAGAATGGAATTTGAGTAAGAGCATCGCTACCTGAAATTTGGATTGCCCCTGTAGAGTTACCTGTTTCAGTCATAAGTAAAGCTTCGGCATAAAACATACCAAGATAGAAGTTTGTTGCTGTCTTTTCACGAATCATAACACCATTTACACCTGCAACATACGCAAATTGTCCATCAGCAACAAAGAAAACATTGCCTGGATCAAAAGAGTCAGGTCTTCCTGCCTCATAATGAGCTTCTTTAACGATTTGTTGAGCAATTGGCAATACAATATAGTCACAAACTGGAACGATAATTTTAGTATCGTACTCAGCTGCCTTTTTTGTAATGTGTCCTAAAATGGAAAGAGCTGCAAGAGTTGCAACGTCGTCAATACCAGATAAACCTGGAACGAACAAAATAGGGCGACCCATCTCTGTTGCGCGACCGATAGCATTATCGATTTCTTCAAGTCCTGCGATTGGTCTTATGTATAAGTTCACCCCTTTTTTAACGATGGTAATGTAATATAAAACCAGAATACCAAAGATTAATGAAGCGATGAGCATTGGTAAATTAGCCATGTTGAACCAGTCAGGTTCTGGGAAAAACTCGCCATTTTTATGTGTGTCATCTACATAATTATCGGTAAGGTCGAATTGAGCAGTACCATCAGTTTTTACAAGATAGTATATAAAAGTTCTTTTAGCATTTTCACGGAATTTCTTAAGAAAGTTAATTCTTTTTTTGCCTAAAAGACCATTTGCTTCTTTGAGAATATTTACATCTTCTTGCATTTTTAACATGCTCTTATAGTAATCAATTTCTGGCTGTAAATTAGGGTCATCTTTGGCAGTAAGATCGCTCAAAAGCTCTTTTAAATTGTCGGTATAATCATTGAGGTAGAGGCTCGTTATTAAAGTTGTTTGAAGATTTTCATCATAACCCAAATCAATCATAGAGTCGAATAAAAACAGACCTCTTTTAGCGTCATAATCTGCAACACCCTTAAAGAAGCTTGTCTCATATGGTATATTGTCATCAAAGGTATTCATTAACGGACTGAGGCGCTTTGTAACTTGGAAATTCTTAACAGACTTAGCCTTTTTAAGAATCAAATAACGGTAATCCATAATATGCTCGTTATTAAGGATAAGTGCATCAGATTTTAATTGTTTTAAATCTTCGTTATAAATAACGTGTTGAGTTAAATAAGTTTCACCTTTATAGTTATTTTGGTCAGTATAAATTGTAAAAACTACCTTAAAAGGATTATTTGCCCCAACTTCTGCAGGTAAGGTAAATCTAACTATATTATCAAAATAGTGCTCTGTAACACTACCAAGCTCTTTGCCACTCATATCAAAGAATTTAAAGTCAACCTTTTTAACCTTAACAATATGATTTTTAAGTAATTCATAATTAATTGTCAGCTTTTTCTTGTTTTTAACATCTGAGTTGATTTGTGTTAGATAAACAATCGGGCGTCCAATCATTAATTCAATCATGTCGCCTTTATCGCTGGGCTTATCTCGTACTTTCATCGATGGCATTATAGGCAAAGCAGATGAATCAATTGCGTTAACATTTTTTGATATATCAAAAGCCTCTAAGCCATAATAGTCTCTGCAAGACACTATAAAATAATAATTGTCAAGTGTAGACTCATTTAGCACAATGTTATTATTCTTTAATTTATCAACAAATGTCTTATCATTCAGATCAATTCTCGCAAAATTTGGAGTTGGATATGGATAAGATGTCTCAACGCTATTAATTAAAATTGCAGGATTCTCGACAGGCTGAGGTGATGGGCGATTTTGAGGGTCTTTAGTTTCTTTGATTATATATTCTTCATATTCTTTTTGAAACTGTTTATATTTTTCGAATTGTGCAATTTTTCCTTTAGGGAGAATATAAAAATCAAAGCTGCCTATACCATCAGTAAATAATGGCATTTCAAATTCATATTGTAGATAAGATTTGTCTTTAATTAATTTTACGTATAAGCTGTTTACAGGTTCTGGCAAATTTGGATGAGAGATACCTTTAACAATTGGCGCATAAGGGTGATATGTACCCTTTTCATTTACCGCAATAATCGTATAATAATATGCTTGACCTGGTATTATGTTTGCATAAATACCTTCAAATTCTTCTGTCTTTAGCCCTGCATAAAGCTCTTTATTTTTGATAACTTTTTTTGTCTTATAGTAAAAAATATCTTTGTCAATAATACCAAGTGTTGAAAACTTGCTTAAAAGAGGGCCGACAACTGATACATTTCTCGGTAGTGAACGATAAATAGGGCTGTCTTTGCTCTGTCCCTTTTCTTTTTTAAGTTCTGCTGGAGATTCAAGATCAACAAAAGGTCTAAAATCATTGTCTGAAAACTGCATTTCATTGCCAACGACTCCTACAATTGGATCAACATCGATTTTACCTAAATAAAACAAACTATCTTTTGAAACACCACGATATACGCGATATTCAATAATACGGCAACTTTTGGGTAATGGTTCCCATTTTAATAATAATCCTGAGCCGTCATCATAAGGAACGTCTGTAACTGTTAAGCCTTTTACGATACATGAGTTATTTGCCCAAAGAATTATACTAAAACTAAAAAGTAGTACAATTAGTAAAAGTTTACGCATTTATTGCACCTTTCCAAAACAAGATAGGCAGGGTACCCTGCCCATCTGTTATTTAATAATATGAAGTACATCTGATACAAGGAACTGAATACGACCAATAAGAAGTGAAATACGTGCCATCACAGTATAACCAAATGAAGCACCAAAGCCAATCATCATATACCATATACCAATTTTCACAACTTTGCCGTAAGTCCCAGTGTGAGCTTTAGAAAAGTAGAAATATAGAAGAATTGTTATTGTTCCGATAAAAACTAATAAAGAGTTAATACTTTCAATAGGGATCATTGCGCCACGCATTTGAACTAAAACGCTTGCATGCATAGACAATGGCACTCCCATACCGACCATACCCATACCAAATGCTATTGGATAACGTGAAAGCCAGTTGAGTTTGCGATTAAAAGTAAAAATATAGAGAATACCAATAAATGCAGGGATCAATAAGATGAACTTATGTTGCAAGAACAATGGTCTATATACATAAGGGATAAATGACATATTCCATGTTAATGGGATTGTATAACCTGCTGTCACACCGACGAATAAGTATTCTGCAAATCTATAAAAAGGATTATCTTTATATAGGAAAGAGAATATACACAGTGTCAAAAAAGCTGCTACCCAATTACTTACAATTTCAAACATCATTCCTCCTCTTAACCTTGTTGTTTTTGCTTGTATTTAGTGATAAAATAGCCAATATTACCGATTAATATAAATACAATAATCATGATATGAGCAACAGATTGAGCATTCATGCCAATGCGTGCTTGTTTAAATTTTGTCTTTATATTAGGGTTAGTAATAGCATCATCATACTTTGTATCTTTTAAAAGTTCACGAGAGAATTCTCTTTTTGCTGGATCTGGATTTGTAGCAAAGACGTCCACTAATTTCTCATACTCTGCAGCACCTTTCAATCCAGCAAGCATTCCTGTAAGCTGTCCTGTTTGCAGGTAAGGATATTCGTCTGCTGCCATCACAGCAGTAACACCAGCACCCACATTAGCTCCAAACTTTGAGCGTGCATAAACAATCCAAGCACCACCAGCTGATGAGCCTGAGAAGTCCATAATTAAGTTCATCTCATTGTAGTTCTTAATATTTTTCATAATTGGCAAGCTTGAGATTTTTCTTCCTTCTGCATCAATATCTACAGCTTCTGAAATATCTTCACCCATACCAAGAATAATTGGCAACATCAATGCACCGATTTTGTATCCAAAGTTTACATAATGCTCACCAGATTTTACTTCTGGGAACTCTTCTTTAACTGTATTAATTGCATAATCCATAATTGGTGCTGCTGAAGGAAGGAAAGTTAAAGTAAACACTTTAATATTTCTGGCAAAGCAATGTCTTAAAATTGCAACTTCCATTGGAAAGAGCTCTGACATCGTTGATGCATCGTGTGTGAAAACTAAAAGGAGTGCTCTATCTTTTTCTATTGCTTTTTCATCTGGGGCTGGAGCATAGGAGTCTATAAGGCGATACAACTTCTCAGTCGGTTCGGTTGTATATGTTTTTGAATTAAAAGGTATAATTAATGGTACAATAATAGCTATCGCAACCACTAAGAATATCCAGCGACGATCGAGCATTTGTAACCGTTCAAATATATTCATTTATATTCTCCTTTCTTATTCACCACCACCCAGGTATGTTCTTTCAATACCGAGTAGTATTCGAAGTGAAGTAGCAACCATGCCAAGACCAACACCTAAAGCAATACCGCGTTTAGACGCCAAGTTAGGCACATTTAATATCCAATGTGTGATATCATTGATACCTTCGCCAAAAAGACTAACACCAACAGGAACTTGACCGAGCATCACTATTATTGCAGCTAAAAGTAATACAGTAGCTTCTGCAGAACGAGCACGGAATGCTTTATAAGAAGCTGATGCTATATAGAATGCAAGTAAAGAAAACATTGTTGCGCCCATAGGCATTTGAACATTTTTAAAGAGCCACATAAAAGGTGTTCCCTCTTGTGTACCCCAAGCGAAGCCAGCATATGCTGTAAAAATCATTGCTATTAAAGTAACTATAGAATATTGCCAATTTGGCACTTTATGTTGAATTCTTGCAGTATGAGTCATTATTATACTCATAATACCTAATATCACACCAAATGGTGACATTGCTTTAATCCATTCCATATACCATTCGTAAAAATCTGATGATATTTTATGTGGTATAAAAACGTATCCTACGAAAAGAAAGCCAAGTATAATGACTATTGCAAGTGGTATTGAGCGTTTCATCGATCCTCCTATTTATTTGGAAATATATTAATTATTGTTGTGATGTGGAAACTTGACAGTATTGTGCCTAAAATTAAGAAAAGCAAAATAAAGAACTTTGCATAGTCTTGAGCTTTAAGCGTGCCAAGCATTAATGGCTGACGTGCCAAATAAGCAGAAGCTGCATATAGCTCTTCACCAATAAGTGTATAGTCACATGTGGTGATAAAGAATGGCACTTGAGTTACTGCGTCTGTTCCCGCTATTTGTATAGCGCCAGTAGTACTACCTGTTTCTGTCATAATGAGCGATTCAGCATAGAACATGCCCATATAGAAGTTGGTAGCTGTCTTTTCACGAAGCATTACTCCATTGACACCAGCAACATAAGCAAATTGTTGATCAGAAACAAAGAACACGTTATTTTTATCAAAACTATCTGGACGTCCTGCTTCAAAGTGTGCTTCTCTAACTATTTCTTGAGCAATAGGAATTATTATATAGTCGCGACAAGGCACTAAAATACGGGTATCATATTCTGCTGCTTTTTTTGCTATTCTACCAAGAATTGATAGACCTGCAAGAGTTGCCACGTCTCCAATACCTGATAAGCCAGGGCAGAACAAGATAGGTCTTCCCATCTCAGTCGCACGACCAATAGCATTGTCAATCTCATCGATACCAGCAATTGGTCTGATATAAAGATTTTTTCCTTTTCTTGCAAGTGTAACAAAAACAAAGACAAGCATACCAAAGAGCAAAGAAGCAATTAAAGTTGGTAGTTTTTCCATATCAAACCAGTTTGATACTGGGATGACATATTCTAATTCACCATCTTCATTAATATTCAATGAATCTTCTACGACATACCCTTTGCCATTACTCATCATCATAAAGTAGTTAAATTTTCGTTTATCAACTTCACGAATTGAAGCGATTTTCTTCATTCTTAGTTTTTCATTACTAATTGAATTAATCTCTTTTAATAAATTATCTGATTCTATAGCAACAAGATCATTTTTAAACTTAGTTAAATATGACTCATAATACTCTATCTCAGCAGGTACAGTTGTTTTTTCAATCAAGTCTTCAATTTCTGCTATCTGTTGCTTGATTTTATTAACAACATTATCTTTCTCAGAGACATAAATTGAAGTACTGATTGTTGATTGTGTGTCTTTATTCCAATAAACATCAATATTAGTATCTACTAAAAACATGTTATTTTCAAGACTATATTCACTAACACCTTTGAGTATTGAGCTTTCATAAGCAACTTTATCGTCAGATTCTCTTTCAATTCCAGATACTTTTTTTAATGAACGGTAAAGTGTAGTATTCTGAGTTTTTTTCATCAAAGTAAAATTGAAATCTTCTAAGACTCTACCATCAACTGAAATCTTACTTGGACGAAGTGACATTATTATTGGATCGTAAACAAGTTTTTGCTCAATTATGTATTTATCATCTACTTTACCATTATATTTAAAGCTGATTTTAATATTTAATTCTTGCTGTTTTTCCATAGATTTATCAAGCTTCAATTTGAAAATATTGTCTTGGAAGAACTCATTTACTTTTTTGATTAACTTATTGTCTTTATCATAAATATCAAAGTAAATTTGATTGATCTTATACCCACAGTTTGCACCGTAATCGTAGCTTAATTGAATGGTATTCTTGCCAACTGTTTGCACCGAATTAATATATGCTACTGGTTTACCCCAGAATAGGGTATTGTAATCACCTTTATCATTCTTTTTATCAATTATATTCAATCTTGGTATTACTGGTAAATCACTTTTCGAGATATACTTAGCAGTTATTGGTTGAGACATTGATGAAAGCATAGAGTAGTCAGTAAACATAATATAAAATTCACACTGATCCACAGAAGTTTTACTAAAATCAAATAACACATTACCAGATTTAACTACTTTTTGATCTTGGAGTTTAAGTATTGCATAATCAGGAGATGCAAATGGTTGTGGGGTATTTGACTCATATATTAATTTACCAGGTGCTGCATCATTTGCAGATTTTACAAAAATCTTATAGGTATTAATATCATCATAGGATAGTGGATGACCCCATTCAAAACTAAGAGTCTGTGTTTCTGGCAAATATGTTGCATAGAAATCTGCTGGATCTGCAGGTTCATTGTCAATAGGTTTTCCTGATGCTATTATCTCTGCGGGCCAATAGTTTCTCTTTTCATCAACTGCAATTATTGAATAAAAGTACTCTTTCCCTGGTATAAGCTTTTTAACCAAAGTAATTTGGCTTGATTTTAAGCCTGCATAAGTCTGTTCTTTATCATTAACTATCTTTGTAATTTTTTTAGTTTTATGATAATATTCATCCTTTGCGATTACCCCCAAAATAGAGTAATCTTTAAGCATTGGACCAACTATTTTCATATCTTTTGGAATCTTTTGATAGAACGGTCCTGTCTTACCAGCTTTCTTTTCTCTTTTTAGTTTGCCTGGTGAGCGAATATCTAAGAACTCATTGTAGTCTTTATCATAATAGCTCATACTTACAGAATTAGCGCCTGTTTTCACATTTATAGGTATCTCCCCAATAAAGAACAAAGTATCTTTACTAGTACCACGGTATATACGGTAGCTAATAATTCTGCTCTCTTTAGGTAATGCTTTCCATTCAATTTGCAAGCCAGTCCCATCATCATTAGGGATATCAATTACTTTAATATCAGTAATTGCTTTAGGGGCTGCATATAGGTCATTACTTTGCACACCTACTGAAAATAACAGAGCGACAATGAAACCGAATATATACAGTTTCACACACTTCATATCTACTCTCCTTCTTCTTATTATTTATTAATTTGCTTAATTTTATTATACAATTCATTTGCACCAAGATAATCATTATCAAACAACATAATGATATCCAGCTGCTCTAATGCATCGTTATAAAAGCCAAGTTCAAAATAAATGCCTGCTAAAGTAAATAGAATATCAAGCTGTGCTGGATGTAATTCTAAATACGTCTTTAGCGCATTTACTGCTAATTCAAAATTCTTTGTATGCCAAACTGACTTTACCAAACCATTTATTGCTTCCAAGTCCTCCTCATTATCATTTAATACAGTTACAAAAAACTCTTCTGATGCTTGATAGTCATTACCAAACTGTTTAATCATACCCAAACCCAGTAGAGCAATGCGATTTTGTGGTTCTCTATCAAGGATCTTTTTATAATCTGCTTCTGAGTGTTTAAAATCTCCATTCATTAGATAATATGCTGCACGTGCGACCAAAGCCTCTTTCAAATCATTATCTGCTTTAATTGCTAAATCAATAAAAACCCTTGCTTCAGCGGTATGATTTAGCCTCAGCAATAACTTACCTTGCAATGCATAGAGCCTTGCTTTCCAATGTGTGTCTGGTGTTTTATCAATCGCAAAGTTTTTAATTCTATTTAATGCTTCTTCCACAAAACTTTGTTCTTCAAGGCTTCTTGTTGCATACCAAACAGCCTTGTAATTATTAGGCATCATGTCAGCATAAATTTCTATGCTATCCCACATTTCATTTTTATAATAAAAATCTATTAAATCAAGCTTTGCATCATCATCTTTTGGATTATCAATTATCCTTTGTTTAAGCCCTTCTTCACTATTTAAAGACACAAAATATTGCAGATCATTTTCTTCTTTTTGATGATTTACTATTTGTTCTTTTGTACTATTTGTTACTTGGGCAGGATAAATCATTGAATCAAAGCATAGTTCAATAGATAAACTCTTTTCTTTTAAATAACTTAAAAAAAGTAGCCAATTCTGATCATTATTTTCACTTTCAAAAGTAGTATCCAATAGATTTTGTTTGCTAAAGATATAGCTAACTGGCTCTGCAAAAGGTATTCCAATACTCTGACCAGAAAATGCATATGTGAGCTGTAATGCCATTGAACCCAAAGAATACTCATCGTTTAATCTAACTCTCAGTTTTGCTTGCTGATAATTTATCTCATCATTATACATCAGAGGGACAGCCAATCCTGCATGATCATTAAGGATAAGCTGAGAGTGTAAAAAGTGTGGCATTTGAGGGCTCATCTCATATGCAATATCATGTACCAATATATATTCTTCTTCAATGCTATTTGCCATGCTTTTTATTAAAGACAATAGAGATATCTCATCATTAGCGGGTACGAATGACATATTAAATCTGTCTTGAAAACGATACTTAATTTTGGCAATATTCTCTTTATTATCACCAACTACGATAATATGTGCCTTTTTTATAGTTGGTCTTTCTAAAAGTGCATTAGCTGCCTCGACAACTCTCTGCGCTGAACTACCATCTCTTACGCTTACAAAACCATCGGCAATAGAATCTATCTTCTCATCTCTCTTTTCAGTCAGACTACGAAACAGTAATTCAGGGATACTTGTTGGGCTGCTAAATCTATGTCCAACATTGCGATATTTATATTCAATGTCTTCTGAGCTATAGTTCTGATAATCTTGTTGTTTTGGACTGTCAAATAATAGCACTGGTTTACCCAATGATAAAAACTCATAAACAACTGAAGACACATCTGATATCATCACATCAGAGGCAACAAAGCATTCAGTAATATCATAATCTTCATTCAAAAACACATTCTTAGTTGTTGAAGCTATCTTTTTAAATGCATCACGAATATTATCAGGTGTTACTCCATGCAGTTTTACTATTAAATTCAAATAATTTGGAATATAGTTTCTTATTGGTTCAGTTAAATATGGTATCAAACTAAATTCATCATTAAATGTCGGCGCCAATAAAACTGTTTTATTATCAAGGTTCAAGCCCATTTTCTTTAAGATCTGATCTCTCTTAAGTTTGCCAGTAAATGCTTTGTCAAGCTTTGGCATACCTGTAACTTCAATGGGAATCTTCACGTTCTTTTCAAGTTGATGTTTATGTATATTACCTGGCACACAGAGCAAGTCTGCACAGTTTTCACGCACGCTAATTTTATTCTGTGAATAATACCATCCTTTGGCAATTGTGCCATGCCCGATATTAACAATTTTTCCCAAACCCTCAACGTATTGATAAGAAAAATCTGCCATAAAGGTTATATCTGGACTAAAGAGATATGGATTTTCAATCTGTTTAACTTCAAAATCTAAATATCTATCTAAAATATTCTTTCTCAAACCATAATTGGAGATACTCTGCTGACTTTGTTCAGGGCTAAAATTATAGATAGCCATTTCTCCTAAAGCTTTTTCATAAATATATTGCATCAAAGGCAAAAGCAGTACCAAATGGAACTCCCGCTCAATGAAAAACAAATATTTATTACCTTTTGACATCACCCCTCCAAATAGATAATGTAGTATAATTGAATAGAAAAGAATAAGTCAATAAAAAAAAGAGAAATATCAATATTTCTTTTTATCTCATTGATAATAGGTATTTTAGATGATTCAATATTATTATCATCATGGTGATTATTTCTTACGTTTGAAAGCATATTTACCTTTTACTTGCGATTTTAGATTAATTATTTCCACCTTTTGCTCATCATTAAATATAATATCCAACAAATCTGATGTTGCTGCATTATGCATTGGCAACTGTTTCTTTTTTTGGTCCTGCCATATAAAAGTACTAACATTATCCATTGCTGTAAATGATTTTAGTTTATCATTCTCCCAATTTACTATTATTTTATCTCCAATTATCCAATTCTTTTTTTCCATTCCTTTTTCTTCGGAGAACACTATTTTACAAGAGTCTTGCAATACTGCTTGAGACACCTTATTATCTTTGATATACACAGTTACATTTTCTGCATTTGCGTCACCAAACTCCGTAAAAAACAGTGGCTGCCCAAGATAAATAGCCCTTCCTTCATTATAATAATATACCAAAAAATCACTTTCAGTACGCATATCATTATTCCTTGTTTCAACATCAAAAGATGCAATTACCTTGCCAATATCTTTAAATAATTCAATTTTCTCTGCCTTGATACTCAAAGAATCGTCTTTTGCTAGCTGCCACACCAATGGTTGTCTAACTAAATATCCATACCCTGTTTTTAAATTGTACTGAGCATAACCACATTTTGCACGAATATTATCCTTTTGTTCATAGATACTTACATTATTGTTTGCCTGCAAATCACCACGCTCACGATAGTATTCAATCTGTTTAGCCTTAAGCTCACGATAACTATTATCTGAATGATCCTCTCTGACAGTACAATTTCCAATACCTTTAATATACTCGTCATTTCGATAATAGTACGCTGTATCTGAGTAAAAAGTCAATGTATCCTCTTTAATCCTCACATTACCTTTGAGTATGACTGTTTTTTGTTGCTCATAAATCTCTGCATGATCTGCTTTAAACTGCGTTTTCCCGTAATAAAAAACAACATTACCACGTAAATTTGTAATATATTCATTACTATACTTATTCATCTGTAAATTGTCGGCATTAACTAACCTATAAGCTCTCTGTTCAGTCTTAGCTGCATATATATTTGTAAAAATAAAAATAAAAGCAAATATACAAATGGATATGGGTTTTATTTTAGTCAAACAATGAGCCACTGCCAGAGCCTTCTCCGCTAACCTTTTGTAGATTGACATAATCGAAATTTATATTAGTTGTCAAACCAGTTCCTTTAATAACATTCCCAAATCTTTCCATATACACATAACCAGGCGCAAAGACCTCATTATTAAATCGATTAAGAGTCAAGTATTCTGTCTTTAATATACCATTTGGTGTCTTGATGATCACATTACCTTTCCCAATTATCTTATTGGAGATTTCATCTATTTGAGCTTCTTTGCATGTCATTGTTGACTTTTGTGAAAACTCAGAAGGCATAGATTCAAACCTCACCTGATATGCAATTAATAATCGCTTGTCAGGATACCTTTCAATTTTTTCAGCATCTAATTTCCAGTCAAGATTAGCACCGTCTGTGGCAATAACATAAACAGAATCGATTATTTCTGTCGCTGGCTCATTGTCAGCAGAAGAATTATAAGGAATATTTGATGACAAGTCACATGCGCTAAATATTAGCATTGCCATCAGGATCAATGTGCTTAAGATAAGCCTCCACACAGTGTTCATATATCCCCTGTTTTCTTAAAATATAATCAATTAAATCTCTAACTGCCCCGTCTCCCCCATTGCGAGGTGCTATCCAATCAACTCTTTCTTTGATAACATCATTACCATTTGCTGGTGTTGCTTTAAACCCTGCCTTGCTCATTGCGGGCCAATCATTCCAATCGTCACCCATATACGCAATATTCTCCCAGCCTAAGTCAAGCTCTGACAAAATACTCTCTATAGTTTCTCTTTTATTACTTATCTTTTGATATAATAAATCTATCTTCAAATCCTCACATCTTTGTGCAAGACATTCAGATCTTCTGCCAGTTACAACTGCAATTTTGATATCTGTAAACCGCAGCAAAAAAGTCCCCAACCCATCATGGGCAGAAAAGTTTTTGATCTCTACTCTATTGTTATCATAGCTTATTTTGCCGTCTGTTAGCACGCCATCACAGTCTAAAACAATTAGTTTAATTTTTTCCATACTATATTACACCTCATACAATACCAAATTGAAAATATGCTCAGTTCTGTCAAGAAGCATTTATTATTTTTTAACATACTACATAATTCTTAAAATCACATTGCACAGAATTAAAACTCTCTACCTATTCATCACTCATTTTTAACAAGTGCCTCTATATGAGGCTGTTGCATAGTAACCAAAATAGCTTTTAAAAGAATAAAGCAGAATCATAAATTAAATCAACACCCTCTATATATATTGGCAGGACAAAATGGGGGTTTTTGAAAACTATTTTCATCTAAATCAGCAGATGCCTACTACGAGCGGGTTTAGAGGTGTTTTTTTTTGCAAGCAACTCTCCTTAGTGGGCTCAGATCAATTACATTTCATATCTCAGCTCTCAATTTTCAGCTTGCTTCGAGTCAGGAAACCAAGTTTGTGCATTAATCAACACCCTCTATATATATAGGGCATACAAAATGGGGTTTTCCGAAAACTATTTTCACCCAAATCAGCAGATGCCTACTACGAGCGGATCTACAGGTAATTTTTTTTCTGCTAAAGGCTATCGATATTTAATTATTTTCAAAATCGATGAATAACGACGTTGATAATATACTAAGTAACTTTTTAAAATGTCACAAAAGTTTACCCAAGCAATAAGATGCAGAAGAATGAAAACAGTTGCATCTATTGTCAAAAGACAAATAATCCTATTGTCAAACATTCTATAATTTTTGGAAATATACTAAAAAAGGACAAAAATTTCTTGACATATAATTTACTTTTATGCTTTTAACATTGCAGATGATTGTATATGAAAATATATACAAAATATTATAAGAGAGAGATAGTGAAAATAAACCACAAAATACGCTTAATAATAGCTATAATCAGCCTTCTGACGATTAACTCAATAGGCATTTATATGCAATATGCTTATGCTGAATCTCAAGATCAAATTGCAGTAGATAGTTTAAAAACAGAGGCTATTGTCGATGATTCGCTATATTACAATGCTGACAGCTTAAGATATTATGTCAATCTTGAACAAATACAGCTAAATTATAATGCCATTATTACTTATGCTGGTTCAACAATAAAATCAGATAGTATAATGATCGACTTCGATAAAGAGCAAGCTCATGCAACTGGGCGCGTATTAATGCAAGACTCCGAACAAGTTATCCTTGGCAATCAGGTCTATTATGATCTCGATACAGAAACAGGCTTAGTTTATCAAGGAGCCAGCAAGTTTGATTTAGGCTTTTATTATGGCGACACCATGCGCAAGATAGATAAAGAAATCTACGATGTCGATTATGGACGCTTTACAACTTGCGATGCAAAAGATCCACACTTTGATATTAGGGCTAATAAAATGCGTATTTATCGAAATCACATGGTTGTGGGGAAGCCTATCTTCTTATATGTCAATGAGTTTCCTGTTTTAGCTCTGCCTTTTGCAGCCTTTAGTATAAAAAAAGGGCGTGAATGCGGTATTCTTACGCCAGAGCCTGGTTTCAATCCAACTGATGGGAAATACCTGAAAAACATTGCCTTCTATTGTCCTATCAATGACTATACTGACATCACTCTTTCTGCTGATTTTATGGAAAAAACTGGCTGGGGCGCCGAATTTGATATGCCTTATAGAAAACGATATGACTTCAGCGGTAATACTAATGCACTCTACAGAAAACGTATTTCTCAAGTATCAAATGTGTCTGATGAATGGTTTTTAAAGGCATGGCATCAACAGACTTTTTATGACAAATCAGAATTCTCTGTAAACTTAGATTTTGCCAGTAGCAGACAAGTATGGGACAATCAAACTGACGTAAACAAAAGACTACAAGAAACTATCACATCGAGTATATCTTACCGCAAACCATTTTCCAGCAGCACTTTATATCTATCTGGCGCATATACTGAAGATTTAATAAACGATACGCGCTCTATTACCATGCCCACTTTTTCTTATAGCCTGCCATCAAAACCTATATACGAGCTCTTACCCATTGATAGCGATAGCTTAAAAACAAAAGACATTTGGTGGAAGAACTTCACATACTCATGGCGCAGTTTTGGCACTCACACTGGGTTTATAAAAGAAAAACACCCCACTTTTGCCGATTTATTCTATCTCAGCACGCGCGACAGTACAAATAATTATATAAATGAGCACCACGCAGGGGTAAAACAAACATTAGGCGTATCATGGCATGATTCATTTCACGGTTGGTTAAAGCTTGGGCAATCGCTAAGCTTCGATGAAATACTCATTGATCGTGATAAAAACAATGACAAACTGGCACATGGCTATGCTTATTCATACAGCAGTTCTGCTTCTTTCTCGCTTTATGGCATGAGACGGTTTTATAATAGCAAGGTAACTGCTGTAAGACATATTGTTACCCCTTCTGTTTCATACTCTTGGAAGCCTGATTTCCAAAAGCAAAATGAAGATCTATATTCATTCGGCGGCGTAGGCGTTGATGCGAGTAAAAAAGCATCTTATATCGGCTTAAACTTAGAACAAAAATGGCAAATGAAATACATAAAAGGTATTGAAAAAGAAGAAAAGAAGCTGAATGACCTTATTGTGCTACAATCAAACACAAATTATAATCTCAGAAATAAAGAAAAACCATGGTCTGATATTTCTCACAATCTAAGCTTCAACCCTGGCTCATATGACGGTGATATAAAACTATCCACAACTCAATCTTTCGGTGCTTCACAAGACCCATATGACTTCAATATCACATCCTGGAGGCTTAATCTTGGTGCGGCGATCTCTGGTGATGCTGTTTACAATGAATATTTCCCCTATGAAAAAAATGAATTTATTACCAGACGCTTTTTTGAACCAGACAGCGTAAATATTCAAGATCAGGTAATTGAATCTATTAAAGATTTAGAAAGATTAGAAAAACCAGGCAACTGGCGACTATCAGCAGATTATGATTATTCCAAAGTAAGAAAAAACAATTACTCATACACAAGTTTACGTACTTCTGCAAATCTAAAAATCACTCTAAACTGGGCTTTAAACTATAATAACTATTTTGATATGAAATCCCATGAACTAAAATCCCAATCTGTTAGCTTAGTTAGAGAGCTCCACTGCTGGCGCATTTCTTTCTCCTATACTAAGTCTGCAGACTTCTGGGATTATAGAATTGTTCTGTTGAATATTAAACTACCTGACTCTCTAAAACTGGAAACACATGATCACAAATAAAGCAGTTCTTATTGACAGAGATGGCACGATCAACCTTGATGAAAAGGGGTATATATCTAAGCCAGAAGATTTTAATATCTTCCCTTTTGCATCCTCTGCCATTAATCTGTTAAATAAGCTTGGGTACAAAGTACTGGTAGTTTCCAATCAATCTGGTATTGCAAGAGGTTACTTTACTGAACAAGATTTGCAACTTATCCACAATAAAATGATTGACGAGCTAAAAAAAGATAATGCTTTTATTGATAAAGCCTACTATTGTCCCTATTATCACGATGCTGTGATACCTGAATACAAACAAAATCTTGAAATGAGAAAGCCTGAACTTGGCATGTTTTACCAGGCATTAAAAGAGTATGATTTTCACATCAAGTCCTCTTTTATGATCGGTGACAAACAAGATGATATTATTTTTGGAAAAAATGCAGGACTTACAAGCATTTTGGTCATGACTGGTAAAGGTATGGATGCCCTATCTGATCTTGAAAAATGGAAAATAAAGCCTGACTACATAGCCGAAAACCTGCTTGTAGCAAGCCAACTTATTTCACATCTCACAAAAAATAAAAAATGATAAAAGTAGATAAAGTCAGCAAAACTTTTACCAAAAACAATGAACTCTTTTATGCACTAAGAGATATTAATTTTGAACTCAATAATGGCGAAATATGTGGTCTCATAGGCTTAAATGGCGCTGGAAAAACAACTTTATTAAGGTTAATGGTCGGTGTTTATAGCTGCACTAATGGCTCGATTAATTACGATGAACAAAACATTAAAGATTTTAACAAGTCACACCCTTTTCAAATTTCCTTCTTATCGAGCGATACGCAAGTATATCAAAGACTCACCATTAGAGAATATTTACACTTCTTTGCCAAAATAAAGCAAATTGAAAAGTACACCTTTGAAAAAAGATTATTAGAATACAGTCAAAAACTCAATCTCGAACCTGAGCTCGATAGCATCCTTGAACATACCTCAACAGGAACAAAACAAAAAGCTGCTTTTTTATCTGCAGTCATAAATCAACCACAGTATTTAATTCTTGACGAACCCTTTGCAAATGTAGATATACTCATGGTTGATGAAATGCTTAACATCATTAAAGACCTACAATATAATGGTTCAAGTGTGATAATTTCAAGTCATAATCTTTATGAGATTGAATCCATAGCTGATTCGGTATTATTGATCGATAGTGGGCTAATAAAGCTTAGAGAAAGCTTAACTCTCCTAAAGAATGAGAATCAAGGTAATACCCTTAAAAGCATCATTCTTGAACTGTTAAAAGAAAGTTGATTATGCGAAGTACTGTATTTGCAATTATTAAAAAAGACCTAACAGAAATACTACGTAATAAAAGAGCTATCATCTCTGCACTGTTTTTGCCAGCTCTTTTTATTCCTCTATTAGTCTTTTTCCAGCCTTTATTTGATGTTTCAAGCACTGTTGAAATACATGTTGCCCTTTATGATTATACAACCAATGATGCTTCAACAAACTTTATAAAAGCTTTGAATGCTGACGAAAGATTTATTATAGACAAAATAAACCCCCTTATTAATCAAGCTGACGAAAATAAACATGATATTAGTATTCTTTTGCATTCAGAAAACACAGAGCAAAACCAGCTGATGATAGTTTATAACTCAAACTCGCTAAAAAGCCAAAAAGCCTATGAATATATTACAAATATCTTGATAAATAGTGAAGTAAACACAATTTATACGACAGTTACTGATATCAATGACTTTGAAAAAACAGACACTCAATCTAATAATTCAAATTCACCTTTTAAAGCATATCCATGGATCTTTCTATTGTTTGGCTTTTCTGGAGCAGCATTCATTGCCAGCGAGATAGTTACAGGAGAAAAGGAACGACACACTTTAGAAACACTCTTTTCATTGCAAATAAATCGTCCTCATATCCTCATTGCAAAGTACTTTTCAATCTTGATCTTCTCAGTACTGAGTCTTCTATTCAACTTACTTATCATGGGTTTGTCAATAGTATTCTTTAATACAATGGCAATAGGCGATCTTCTTAATGAGATATTTATCGTCGTTTATGCCCTGTTCCCTGCTTTATTTCTGCTGTCTGCTATACTTACGCACATTTCTTTAAAGGCGAAAAGCATCCATGAGGCACGCAGCATTGAGTCGGTATTTTTTCTCTTCTTTTCAGCAATAATAATTGGCACTTCTTTTATTGAATTAAATTCTTCCATTTACCTCAGACTACTGCCATTTGTCAATTCAATTATTATTATTAAAGAAATGCATATTAGTACTTTAACCGCTATTTACTTACTCATCAGCAATTTCTTACCCATGTTATTATTGTTACAATACGGCATGATATTTATATCTAAAGACAAAGTATTAGATATTGCTATTAGCCCTCGTAAAGGCAGATATAAGAGCTTATTACCTCTAATTTTTGTACTCATAAACTACATCTTATTTGTCACCATCATTCCAGTATGGACAGGTAATAATTTTATATACCGTACTTTATTTACTCAATTTGCCTTTTTTTTATTGCCCGCCATACTTTTACTTAGCTTAAACAAAAGAACAAACAAATGGCTATTGTTCAAAAAAACACCACGTTTCACAGAAATACTTCTCAGCAGCGGTTTTACTATCATAATCTTTTTTGCAATAAACTACTATCAATCTTATTTCAACTCGCTTTTCACATCAAACATAATCACCACTGAAAAAAGCTTAACAATACAGGGCTTATGGCAAAGCCTATTATTCATGTGTCTCGTGCCAGCATTGAGCGAAGAGTTATTCTTTAGAGCATATTTAGCAGAGCATTGGTCAAGGCTTGGCGACAGAAAAGGAATATTTATCTCTGCCATTATATTTGCGCTTTTTCATCAAAACAACAATGAGTTATTCAGTTTATTTATCCTTGGTATCTGGTTTGCCTATTTAGCTTTTCATTATCGCAATATCTGGCTTGCTATTATCGCTCATTTTACAAATAATCTCTTAGTCGTTATTCATAGCCATTTTAATCTGGAATTTTATAAAAGCCACATTGTGGGAATTTGCTCTTTAGCATTGCTATTTACCGCTGTTTATCTTGCGAGGGCTAAAAAAAACATATAGAGAAGCTAATGCATAGCACCCAAAATAGCTTATAAAAGAATAAAGCTGAATCTTAAAAAATGTAGCCCTCTATATATATAGGGTTCACAAAATGGAGTTTTGAGACCTTTGATTTAGAAATTGAGACCTTTGATTTAGAAATTTACAAAAAAAGTGAGAATATAATGCCCTAATTTAAGCTAAATCTATACCTTTTTGTCAGAAATCTATGTATTTTGGAGCTTTTTTACCTCCCTTTTGTTGGTCTATCCAAAATTTGGACAGACCTCTCCTATGCACTAAGCAAAACAAACAAATTTAAGGCTCCTTACAACATTAT
>Ga0208195_1000511_pt1 | contig 50018 bp, 38 predicted proteins | sample AD_UKC077_MetaG_FD_184441 | JGI IMG/M metagenome (GOLD analysis project Ga0208195, IMG submission 184441) | Active sludge microbial communities of municipal wastewater-treating anaerobic digesters from USA - AD_UKC077_MetaG (SPAdes) (version 2) | ecosystem: Engineered > Bioreactor > Anaerobic >... | reverse complement strand
TCATAAGAAAAGACCAGAATTTCGGTTTCTGGTCTAATCTTTTCTATCCACCTTTTAAAGTAGAGTTTTGGTGGTTGATTTCATCTATTCCACCTTTTTCCACCTTTTAAAGTAGAGAGCCCTTTTTTATAAACTATCTAACATTGGGATTAGATAGCCAAGGATGGTACTGTTCATGGATACCACTATTCCTGTTACCAAGAATACAAACGCTTCTACCGGGGAGACCTATGAACTAGTCTCACTAGAAAGGAGCCGCTTACACGCTTGCCTATACATTTATGTCAGTCGACTATTTCTAGCCATGCATAAACTAACATATATGTGGAGGTTGATTCTCCTCCTTAAAATCCACTACTTATAATGAACTTTAAGGAAGAGCCAGGAAAGGTCAGCTTCCTGGAGTTCCTTAGTTCTACTAGATATGCATCTTCTATAGAACTGTATTAGAAGGGAAGTTCGGATTCCCTTTTAAATGTTTTTATTGTTCTTTACGTTTTTTGATAAAGAAGTATCCACCGACAGCAGTTAAACTTACTAATGAGACAACAACAATGATTGCTGTAGTTGAACCATTTTCGCCAATTACTCCACCTAAAATAGCTGTTGAGCTGGATAAAGGAGTAATTCCTCTAGACATGAAGTCATAATTAGAGACAAATCCTTCACCCTGAAGTTGAGTGTTGTATTTGGCCGCAACGTAATCGTATAAAGCTAAAGTTTTTGCAATATTTGTTGCATTTGGATCATCACTAGCAACACCAGTTCTAAATTGTTCTTTATCGCTGGCACTTAACAAATCATAAACATCAGCCAAATCTTTCCATGCTTGTTTCAAATCTGCGAGATTGGTATTGCCACCAGCATCACAAACTGCGCTATCACCAGTTGCTAATGTCTCTAAGAACATATCTGCATAGCTAGAAGCTTCGCTAGATTCAACTAACTTGTAGAGTTTGACTGTGCCAGAAGAATAGTATCTAAATCTGTTAGCGGTAGTATTGAAAGATAATTTTCTTCCTGTGCTACTACCAGAAACAGTAACTTCACCATCAGCAAAGGCTAATGTATTGAGTAATGCACTATCACTCACATCCATACCATTGCTATCAGTACCTCTACCAATATATTTGCCAGATTTTCCTTGAATGGAATATCCGGTTGAATAGGAAGCGATTGTCCATTCGTTTTCTTGGCCAGCTTCAATAATGCCAGTAGATTTTTCAGTAACAACTTGGTATCCACCTTCGACATCTGGATTTGTTAAGCCACCATTCATAGCGACTAAGTTGGAATCGCCATCGGTTGCGACAATTAAGTAGTTTCCAGACCAATCGGTAGGAGCGGATTCTACGAGTTGATATTCTGCTAGAGCATAGACATAAATAGTGATATCTTCTGCTGTGCTATAAGTTGAACCATCTTCTTCATATTCAATCCACATATTTGTTGAAGGGACATCAGAATCATCAAATGTATAAACTCCACTTGTGAATCTTGTTGTAATGCTTGAAGTGATATCTTTAAAGTTTGCTGTTGATTCATCTGCTCCGTCATAAGCTGTAACTGCCAATCCGGTTGAATCATAAACTTCACCAATGTGATATACGGTTCTTGGCATACCAGTAACCTTAATATGGTCAGTTGTGCCATATGCAACTTGGGCTTCTAAAGAAATATAAATAGAAGTCAAACCAGATTGAATGTTACTTTCCGTATTTCCATCGGAATAACCAATTGAAAAAACAGTGTCATTTAAACTTGAAACACTTAATGTGTTCTTTGTACCAATTGTGGCTGTATCAAGAGCGGTTCCACTGACTGTTCCGCCTTTATAAAGGGCAACACTTGGAGTTTTAGTAGTCCATTGAGCAAATGTAACTAAAACTTCTTTGATTTTGTATCCAGTTTCTCCAAGTGTGAATTTTAAAACTTGGGTGAAACTTCCAGAAGCAGTTTTGGAAGCAAAGACTGGCCTATCATTGATAGTGCTTGATTGTTTTGAAACATAGTATAAGTCGATTGTGGCAGCATAGTCACCACCAATATCGGTTTTACCATTTAAGCCTTCGTGTACTCCATAACCAGACCATGAACTTGCATAGGTACTGAAGTTTGTTGTGAAGTCATATGTGGTTTCTAAAGGTTGTTCCTCAAAATTAACAGTAACAGAAGTAGCGGCGCTTAAAGTGATTGTGTCGCCTGCATCTTTTGAAACTCCTCCAACAGTGTAATCTTTAAAACGATATCCACTGTTTGCGGAAACACCTGTTAAACTTGTAAAATCTAACAAAGTGTAAGTTCCTGCTGGTTGCAATGTATGAGCATAAGAGCCACTACCATTTGTTCCAGCAGTATAAGTGACTGTATAGGCATCTGCCCATTGAGCGAAGAAGGTAACATCTGCTGAAACTGTATAAGATGCACCAGCAGCAATTAAATCACCAGTATTGCCTGCTTTCCATCCAGAGAAAGCTTTTCCTGATGGAGCAGTAAATCCATTTGCCGGCAAAGTGTAACTTCCAGAAACATCAGTTACCGCTGACATCGAACCAGTTCCACCATTTCCATTAAAGGAAACAGTATAGGTTTCATCAGCCTCACCTTCAACAAATGTCAAAGTGTTGATATAAAGTGTTCCTTTGCCTGTTCCAGTCATGCCATTAGTCCAAGTGATGCTAACTGCACCAGAAAGCGATTCGGTTCCATCACCAATTGTTGTGGTTGAAGTTGTATTTGATCCACCAACTTTGCCTGAACCTAGGGAATCACCACCAACTGTAACAGAAGCAGTAATACCATCATTAGATTTATTGTGTTTCCAACCAATTATTACTTGTTTAATTGAATAACCTGGATCGGAAACCGAGATTGCAGATGGTGTTGTTCCATTGTTTAGAAGTGTGCCAACGCCTTCACCCGTAAAACCAGTAATCGAATGCGTATCATTTTCAGCAGCATGCACAGGCACCGCTTCTTTACTTGAGCCAACTCCAAAGCCAACTCCGACTCCGATCGCCATGGTGAGACCTAACGCTGCACCGACGATCTTTGTAATTAATTTATTCATATTTTCTCTCCTTTCGATTTTCTCCAAGGCCGTTTTGGTTATTTAGCCAAGTGAGCATGAATAAAATCTTTTGATATAAGTCAATTTCTTCATTAATCCAAATGGCATCAAACATCAGCCAGATTAATGAATAATCGACTAAAAGATTTTGCCAGTTCGCTACCGATTGCATATGTCCGCTATTGGACCAATGATAGCTACGCTGACGTTTGAGACTCGGAGAGAGAATGAAGAGTCATGTGCACGTTAATTCTTAGACTATCTCGTTATCACAAACAAAGAGGCGAATCCTTAATTAAGCCAAGACGCCTTGACCATTAGCGTCTCTCCCTTTGGGGAGCCGCCTCTTATGCTGACAATTATAAGAAGAAGAAGAAGAAGCAAGCCCTCGCTATGCTAGAGTGCTAAAGCACTCTAAAAATTTTCAAAGAATGACAATCATGCGATTTGTATTACAAGCCACTACTTCCTGTGTGCCCTATTTTTGAAGAATGCACCCCTTATCCTGTCAAGCAAAATTGAATGATTTTTAGTATTCAAAAAATCCCTGTGCAATGCCTAAGTTATGTGCTTAGGCGACAGGGTTAAAATGCATGTAACATGAAAAGAAAATGGTCTAGTAGTACAGTTGTGGTTTGTTATACTTTGGACGGCCAATTAGTTAAAATTTATCGAAGTGCAAAAGATGCATCTAGATGTAGAAATCTTTATCCAAGAACAATCGATAGGTGTATTCGTGGCGACATTAAAGTTGTCAAAAATCTTCAATGGAAAAGATTTGAAGTTGGTGAAGTTCCTGACACCATCCCACCACTTCAAATTGAAACTAAATCTTTAACTACTAAGCCAGTAGGAAAGCTTGACGAAAATGGTGAGATTATTGAGGTATATCCATCTATAAAAAATGCTGCAAAAAATAATGGTTTAGATCCACATTCTTTACGCGATAGATTAAATAAAAAATACGCTTATGTTGGTAAAACCAAATTCAGGTATTTAACTGATAATGAGATAGATAAATATAATCTTAAAAAAGGCAAAATTTTTGATACAAAAATTAAGCCTGTTATTCAATATAGTTTAGATGGAAAATACATCAAAACTTATCCTTCTACTCGAGCTGCTACAATAGCCATGGGAAGAGAGCCAAAAAATAGAGGAATTTATCAATGTTTAACTGGCCAATACGATACGGCTTTTGGATACGTTTGGAAATACAAAGATGAGCCTAATGTAGAAAGACCAAGAAAACACAGAGTTTATATATGCACTTTAAATGCAAATAACAAAATCGTCCATAAATTCAATACAGTTAGAGAAGCTAGTGATTATTTTAAAGTTTCAGTTTCTGCTATAAATAACGCGATTCGCTTAAATCAAAAAGTCAAAGGTTATCATTGGATTAGAAAATAAGACAAAACCCACCACTTCAAAATGATGAGTTCTGATTAGTTTTGATAAGTTGTTTTAGCGTTTCAATATGTTCTGTATGCTTAACGCTTTATATAACCACAATTAGTTAAAGGGTTATTTCCACTTAACTGCGTTATAAATTTCAATTATCGTTTCATCACTTGGATTCTCGTTTTTAATAATAATTTTTTCTCGATTTGCATCATCTTTGACTCGATCAAATACATCATAATCAAATAAAGCACCAAGTAATTTGACTAGGAAATAAGCTGGTTTTTCAGAATAGATTCCATAAGAATCAAACTCAGCTAGTTTAAATGCTGTGATTGCTTTGTTTTCTTTTCCGGCCAAGAAATCTCTTAAACACATATAAGTAAACTTAAATCCTACATATTTGCTATAAATCTCATTAATTGAGGCAATTATAGTTTTTAACTCAGACTTGAATTCGTTGCTATAAACTTTCCCATCTTCTGTTTTGAGGATTTTATCTTTCTCCTGGGTGTAGTTATAAGGGAACATGTAATTAGTACAGTGTCGAGTATTGTAATTGGTACATCCTAACATCCTATCAAATCGAGGATTATCAGTCTTTTTAACGATTAAATATCCATCATTGCATTCAGAACATTTACAAATGCTAAGTTTATATTTGTTTCCATTTAAATCATTTGTCATGAAACCACATACTTCAGGATCATTAGAACAAATCCATAATTTCTTTGTTACATTAGAAAATTTAAGATTTGATACTCTCTTTTGGAGCGGATATCCACAGCATGGACAAATATACTTTGTTTTCTTATCGTCCTGAGGATTTAATTCGGTTCCACGTAAAATTACATTCGTGAACTTTTTTTGAATCTCTAGGATGAATTTAGAAGGTTTTAATTGTGGGGTTACGATATAAACTCTATTCTTAGTTCTAGTTAAGGCCACATAGAAGAGTCTTCTTTCCTCTTCGAAGTCCATAGATTCATCATCTTTAATAACTAGTTTCATTACTGGATCATCTTCGATTTTGGAAGGGAATCCTAAAACATCATCTTTGCCATTAATGATGACAACGTTATCTCTACCTAAGCCTTTTGATGCATGAGCTGTCATAAAGGAAATGTCTAACTTCGGATATTTCTTTGAAACGATTTTATCGTTTTGCCATTCAAAGAAGTCTTCTAATTTTGTTAGATTCTTTCCATCAAAGTTATATCTTCCAATTAAAAGAACACTACTTTCAGCACCACTTTTGGAAACAATATCATCAAGAGATTTCTCTATTGCTTCACCAAGTCTATAGAATGGTCCATGTTCTTGGTCATCTTTATCATAGCCATCATCATAGCTCATCAAAATGACGGGATCTTTTATGGTCTTTTTAGATTTCAAATCCTTTTTAATCTGCTTTTGGTTTTCCATGACGAAACCACCAGCAATATCAATGAGTTCTTGAGAGTTACGGTATGTTCTAGTAATTTTTAGAATGTTTGCATATCCCATCTTCTCTTCAAATTTAGTGAATAATTCAATTTGTGAACCACTAAATCTAAAGATTGACTGCCAGTCATCGCCTACAGCAATAATCTTAGCGTTTGATGCCTTAGATAATCTTTCACATAGGTCAAACCTCTGTAAAGAAATATCCTGGTATTCATCAACCAAAATGTAGTCATATGGGAGCATGTCACCTTCTGCTATTCTCTTATCGAGAACATTGGCGGCATTATTAATCATGTCCTCAAAATCGATAGCTTTTTCTTCGAGTCTTCTGGCCTCATAGATTAAGAAACATCTCTTAGCTATTTCAATAAACAACTTTGTTCTTTCGTTTTTAACGCTATAGAGCCATTCATCAAATTTTGTGTCTGGATCATAGTTACAAACTTTAAATCTATTAAGGAAATTACAAACCAGCTGGATAAACTTAGTGAAATATTTATCTTCGGCTTTTTCGGCTAATCTACGATAAATCTCAATGTCATCTTTCGCATCAAACTTGATTCCTTCTTTCAGAAGGAGTTCTTCTAAATGAGTAATCACATCTCTTCCATCATTATATTTTGAGAAGGTATAAATCAATTTTGTCTTATGTTTTCTATGAAGCTTGATTTTGTCATTTATATGATGTTTATATTCTTCAAGCTCGTCCTTGGTAAATCTATCGTTCTCACCACTTTCGGTTATACCAAAATGCTCAAGATAGATTTCTTGTCCGTTATATTTGATTAAGAAATCTGGGCAATAAACCTTTGTCGTGTCCTCGAATCCGAATTGATAAACCGGTTCATAGACATAGTCTATTCCTTTGATAAATAAGAAGTTCGCGATTCTACATTCGTCAACGCTTCTCACTCTTTCGTCATTGATTGTGATTTTCTGTTTCGTTTGTTCTTTATGATAATCATCAAGTAGCTGTGTGATGTCTGACTTAATTGTGGTCACATCATTTGCTGACAAAGTCTTTTTGAGTAATTGCACATCAGAGCCTTCAAAAGGCATGTTCAAGTACGACGCAAGGGATTTGTAGAGAGTTATGATTATGTAATTAGATCAAGTTCCTTTAGATGCTTATTTGGAATATACATTAATAAATAATTGATAGCTTTTTTATAATTGGCCTTTGGGCCTTTTTATTTTGTCTAAAATAGATAGCACCCCGTATCCGAGATTGGCTATCTGAGGTTGGGGGAGCAATCGAAAAACAAACATTACGGAACAAGTCGAATGGTTTTTTTGACTCAAAAATTGAAAATCAATGATGACAAAACTATTAAAAAGCGCACAAAAACAAAAGGAATGGCCCTTTTTGGTAACCATTCCACGTGTTCGCTAATTATGGAGCACGCGACGGGAATCGAACCCGCATATTCAGCTTGGGAAGCTGACGTTCTACCACTGAACTACGCATGCAACGATATAATTAAAACACAAAGAAAGGAAAAGAAAAAGTCCCACAAGGGACATATTTTCATTCTGGTGGGTACTGAGGGGATCGAACCCCCGACCTTCTGTACGTCAAACAGATGCTCTCCCAGCTGAGCTAAATACCCGGGATGGTGCCGACTATAGGAATTGAACCTACAACCTACTGATTACGATTCAGTTGCTCTACCAGGTTGAGCTAAGTCGGCGGCAACTTAATCGCTTAAATATAATATGCAAAATCGGAAAAACTTGCAACGATTTTAAGCGATTAATTTGGAGAAAATTAAATTGCGGCTCTACTTTCTTTTACTTTACGAGTAATGAGCAAGATTAGGGCGACAATTTCGTGCACCACTAGTGGGGCGATACTTAAACCTAAGACCATCATCCAATGCATGAAGTCTAATGACTTGGTTTTAAAGAATGTATTAACCCCAGGAATCATGACAACAGCGAACTGAAGGACAAAGCCGAAACCAAACGCAACCCATAAGAGCCAGTTCTTGGTTTTGAAGTTGTGAATGAATGATTTACGAATTGAGGTCATGCCTAACATATGGAATAGTTGAGAGATGGCAAGGACAGAGAAAGCGGCGGTTTGAGCTTCTTTAACAATTTCAGGCATATTTCCTTTTGGGGAAAGCATGAAGATGATGAGATTCCAACTTGTTGCGCCACCATCGACGATGGGGACTAAGAAGTAGGCCGCTAGAGTCACAGCCATGATTAGGAAACCATAACCAAGCATTAAAGGAATACTTCCCCGAGAGAATAGAGATTCTTTTGGATCCCGTGGTTTGTCTTTCATCACGCCGTGATCATTTTCGTCCGCTCCTAAAGCAACAGCTGGTAGAGAGTCGGTAACTAGGTTAACGAAAAGGATGTGGGCGGATAAAAGCGGGACAGGAAGATTAGATAGATATTCATTTTGAATAATTGCACCAATTAAAGTAATGATAACGATAGCAAACATCGTTAAAACTTCAGCGATGTTACTGCCGAGCAAAAAGACAACTGTCTTTTTAATGTTGTTATATATGCCACGGCCTTCTTCGACAGCTTTTTCAATAGTGGCAAAGTTATCGTCAGTGAGGACCATGTCAGCGGCGCCTTTAGCGACATCTGTTCCAGTGATGCCCATGGCAATACCAATGTCAGCGCTCTTAAGTGATGGTGCATCGTTGACACCGTCACCAGTCATAGCGGCGATATTGCCGTTAGCTTTGATGGCTTTAACAATGTTGACTTTATTTTCGGGTGAAACACGGGCAAATATGCGAACGTATTTCACTTTTTCTTGGAGTTCTTCAAAAGTCAATTGATCGATTTCATCGCCTGACATCGCTTGTGATTCATCTTCAGCGATGTGAAGCTGTTTAGCAATAGCTAAAGCGGTTGTTTTGTGGTCTCCAGTAATCATTATGGTTGTGATACCGGCTTTTTTGAAAATTTCAACTGCATCTTTTGCCTCAGGACGGGGTGGATCGATCATTCCTACTAAACCGACAAAGACTAAATCTTCTTCAGTCAGGGAGGAAGATTTCTTGTATGCGAGGGCTAAGACACGCAAGGCATCATGGGCCATTTCATCTGAAGCAGCGATAATCTTTTCGATATCGTCCTTAGTAATTTCACGAGCCTCGCCACTGATAAAAATTTGAGTGGTTTTTTTCAGGATGGAATCCAAAGCGCCTTTGGTAATGATGATTTCTTCACCATTATAAAGATGCTTTGTAGACATCATCTTACGAACGGAATCAAATAGATATTCATCGATACGAGGAGCTTTCTCTTCGAGGATATTCTTATATAATCCGTGTTTATTCGCGAATTCAACTAAAGCGACTTCGGTTGGATCCCCAAAGATGCCACTATCAGTTGAGGCGTTACTACAAAGAGAAAAGCCAGAGGAAAGCAATCGAAGTTCCTCGCTGGTTAAATTCTCTTCTTGGATAATTTTTTCGTCCATATAAGCGCGGACGACAGTCATTTTATTTTGGGTGAGCGTGCCAGTTTTATCAGAACACACTACCGAAACAGCGCCTAAAGTTTCAACTGAGTGAAGTTTGCGGACAATTGTGTTCGCCTTAGCCATTCGTTGAACACCGAGGGCTAAAACAATAGTGACGACTGCTGGTAAACCCTCAGGAATAGCGGCAACCGCTAAAGAAATTGCGAGCATAAAGTCGTCAATAACTTCAGTGATTAGGAAACCGCCCTTGCTGAGCCATAGACTAATCATCTGAATTCCAAAAATTGCGACAACAATAATAATTGTTAAAATACCGAGGAACTTGGAAATGCCTGCTAACTTCTTTTGCAATGGAGTAACTTCTCCATCATCTTCAGAAAGCATCTTAGCAATCTTTCCAGTTTCGGTTTTCATTCCAGTTCCGATAACAACGCCTTCACCACGACCATAGACGACTGGGGTGGACATATAGGCATAGTTAATGCGATCACCAACACCGACTTCTTCTGTGAATACAAAGTTGGCATTCTTTTCAACCGGCAAAGATTCACCAGTTAAAGATGATTCATCAGTTTTTAAGTTGATTGATTGAATTAAACGTAAATCAGCGGGAACCGTTCTTCCTTCTTCTAGGATGACGATATCCCCAGGAACTAATTCCTCGGCGCGAATCTCGCTTACTTTTCCGTCTCGTCTCACAAGACAGGTTGGAGAAGACATTTTCTTTAATGCCTCAAGAGATTTCTCAGCTTTTCCTTCCTGAACCGTTCCGATCGTCGCATTTAAAACGACAACGGCAAGGATAATTAGAGGGTCGGAAATAATTTCGATGATTTCAGGTTTTTCTGGAAAACTAGGCGAAAATAAACTATATAGCGAAATCGCCAAACTCAATAGAGCGGCAGCAAGCAAAATATAGATCATCGGGTCATTGAATTGGGAAAAGAAAACCGCGATTAGGGATTTTTTCTTTTTCTCCGCTAGGCGATTAAACCCGTGAGTGACAAGACGCTTACTAGCTTCTTCTGATGATAATCCATCCTGGGGATTGACGTCCAATTCTTGAAGGACTTCTTTCGCGCTTTTGGTTTCAAACATAGGCAATTACTCCTTAAAATCAAGTAGTATTCGTCTCGCGCATTAATCATGGTTAGTTCCCGGATATTTCTATCGTGTTGACGGTCACTAACTGAGCTACTCCCGTTTACTGTGTTTTATTATAAATAAAGATGGCGGAAAAGAAAATAGCAAACGATTATTTGCTACTTTTCTAAATGAATATGATGGGCTCTTCATTTGCTGAAGTGTTTTATTTAAGCAATGACAGAGGAGATATCCTTCAAGAATTTCTCGCGTTTATCGAGAGTGTCGGCTTCCATAAAGCTGATGTGATGCCATTCCGATTCAACAATACCAATTTGTTTTAAAGTGGCTTGCATAAAAGTCTTTTTAATCGCGTCTCCGGCGAATGATTCGATAAACCATTGAGTGGATGAAGCGGTTGTGAAGATGAAAGCCTTTTCAATATAAGTAAGCGTTCCTTCTAAGCCCTTCTCGGTAAAAATATAGGCGAAGTCCTTTTTCATGACTTTGTCGATAAATCCTTTGACCATCGCAGGCAAATCATTCCACCAAATTGGGAAGATAAATATAATACGCTTAGCCTTTTTAATCATTTCCTGATATTTGGTCACTAAAGAATCGTGCGTCTTGCCAGCGAAGAAAAGGCTGAGTTCCTCAGCATCGTAAGCTGGATTGAAGTTATCCTTGTACAAATCAATGATTTCATAGTGATGATTCTTCTTAGTTAGGGTTTCCGTGACAGAATCCAAAATCGCGTGATTGAAGCTATTGACATATGGGTGGGCGTAAACAATAAGATAGTTCATATTATTCCTCCTATTTACGAATTCATTTTTGCATAGAAAAAAACACATTTCTATGAATGTGCTTTTATTTTTTTGTCGCTATTTTGTTTTGATACTCCAATGATATTTGGCTAAATCGACGATGTCGTTAATAACTTCTACTCCATCATCCTTCAATCGCTGTCTCTGAAGGTCGATCCCACCACCGAAATGAGCGGCTAATCTACCTCGCGCATTAACCACTTTGAAACATGGCTGACCAATCGGATCGGGGTTATTGTGAAGAATATTACCCACGACTCTCGCTAATTTCTTATTTCCGAGATAAAGGGCGATATCTCCATAAGTCGATACCTTGCCCTTCGGAATAAGCTTCAAATATTCATAGACTTGTTGATCGTAAGTTTGTGTTTTTCTCATCGCTATTAGGGAGTTGGTTTATTCTTTTGGGGAAGAAGTTTGAAGAGTTCTTCAACTGCGAAGTGGACTTTTGTAACCGGGAATCTCTTATCAGTTGGGAAGAAATAGAATGTTTCATCACTGTCCGAGAAACTAATGCCATCCCCTTTGCCGAAATAGTCAAATTCGACGTGGACACTGTAATTTTCTAAAACTGTTTTGTGGATGTGGAGTTCTTCTTTGTTTGGGAAAACAGCATCGAGATTAAAACCATCCACGCTATGAGATAATTGTCCTTTGCCAAGTCGATAATACCCTGTGCTGTTTGGGAGGGCGTCGATATCGACTTCGACATTGATTTCATAGGTCTTCGCTTCAATCTCTTTTTTAACTTGTTCTCTCTCCCATTCGTACCAGTCGGGAATGTGAGAAAATTCTGTATTTCCATCGGTGGCTTGCATTTCGCCAAGCTCGGTCATCTGATAAGTTTTATGGCAGTGATCGCACCATAATTTAGTGCCTTCACTATGCATGCCGGTCTCTTCAAGGCAATGTGGGCATTTATAGAGAATTTTGTGTAAACCTTCCGCTCTTTTTTTGAAATTGATGCGGATGTTGTGGTGTTTTTGCCAATCGTAATCATCATATTTGAAAGCTTTGCGAATACGATTGTTAATCTCATCGATACTTAAAGTTTCAATTTCTTCCGCTGAAACGACACAGGTCATATCGGCTGTTGTTTTGAGCTTGCGTTTATATAGATAATTCCATACCGGTTGTCTCAAATGGTGGCCATGGCAAATTAACGTGACAACAGGTTTCTTGAGCATTTTTGCCATCTTGCCTAAGCTATCAGGAAGAATGGCGGTTGTACCGACTAGTGAATAACGGGCTTCGGGATAGATAGCACAAATGTATTTATTCTTATTCATGCTATGCATGATGTTGCGGACGGTTATAATATCGGAGACAAATTTTCTTTTAAGTAAACAGCCAACATTGCGGAGGAGTTTTTCTCTTCCAATAAATCTATCAACAGCGACGATGTAATTGGCGAACTTTGGCCAGATGGCCTTCACTGTGACTTTGAAATCGACAAAGCTGTTGTGATTGCACAACAAAAGATAAGGTCCTTTGACATTTTTCATGTTGTGTTTATGTATCTTGGCTCCGACCGCGACATCTTCTGGAAAAGCTAGGAGCCAAGTAAGTGGCTTAAGATACCATTTAACTTTTCGAGGCGGGCTCACCATATCAAAAGGAGATAATGCTCTGACCTCGGACAAACTCGCATATCTAATATCACTTATTTTCATATGGGTCTCCCTGATTTAAACCAATACTGGTTGTTTTGATTTTAAACTGAAATGGGTAATTTTACAAATTAAAAGGACTGATTCAATGTGTTTTGATATCAGTCCATTTGACATTCCATTTATGTTCGAAATTTTCAAAATTTATGGGATTTGGAAATGGTGCCCGAGGTCGGAATCGAACCGACATGGCTGTTAACCGATGGATTTTGAGTCCATTGCGTCTACCAGTTTCACCACTCGGGCAGCAATTACGCTGTGATTATTATATAAAGAATAAAGAAAAACTCAATCTTTTTCGAGACTGAGTTTCCCAATAATTGATTAATTGTCTCTAGAGTAATTTCAAGATATCGCTCTCGATTTCTAATGGCTTGAACGGTGGTTCATATCGGTTAACGATATTCCCATTGCGGTCAATAAGGAATTTCGTAAAGTTCCAGGCGATTCGCTTGCCGGAAGAGACTGGCGAGTTGTCCTTTAAATAACGATAAAAAGGGTGCTCGTTTTTCCCATTGACATCAATCTTTTCAAATTGAGGGAACTTGATTCTCCAGCGAAGGACGCAGGAGTCGTGAATTTCTTGCGAAGTGCCCGGGGCTTGTTTTAAGAATTGGTTACAAGGGAAGTCGAGAATCTCAAAACCTTTATCGTGGTGTCTATCGTAAAGCGCCATCAACTCCTCGTATTGAGGAGTAAATCCGCATTTTGTCGCGGTGTTGACGACGAGAAGCACCTTTCCTTTGAAGTCTGTTAGATTGACGTCCTGTCCTTTGTAGTCTTTTAAAATATAGTCGTAAAGCATAAATTATTACCTTCTTTCAAATAGAGTATAGCAAAAGGAAAAATCATAATATCAAAATATGCTCATGATTGTTTTCATCAAGAACACGGATACACATTAAAACGGATTTTTCGACATGTAATCTAGTTCTATTCAAATAGGATTTTATAAAGATCGATAAAACGATGTAATATCTTTTTCGTAAAAAAGACCTTATCTGCTGAGTAAGGCCTTTATATTAATCTATTTTGGCGCGCTTGATGCGATTCGAACGCATGACCTCAACCTTCGGAGGGTTGCACTCTATCCAACTGAGCTACAAGCGCATCATTCTCGAAAAAGAATACTTAAAGATAGCGTTTACCGCCGTCGAGAGACAGAGAAATGGCCGCTTAGGGAGAGTAAAATTTGGGAAGGCAAATAGAATAGCCAAGCAAAGTTAAATGGGAAAGTGACGACAACATTGATAAAGTGATCGGCGGGAAGACCTAATATATTTGATAAGTATCCTAGCCCAATAAAAATATCGCATCCGAGAAACAATAATAATCCGAAGGCGAGCAATGGGTAACTGCGAACGCGAAAGAAGCCGAGAACAATGTTGCAAATCAGTTGTGAGAAATACAAAACAGAGATAATGACCAGTAGATCAAACTTCATTCCAATGATGAAGAAAGCCGCCACCTCGAGAACCACCAAGAAAGAAAGGCGACTAATCAAATTAATCCACATCTCTTGTTTCGATTTCTTGATAGTCAAGATGGCAAGCATATAGAAAATTTGACACACACTGAAGGCGGCCATCGCTATACATTGATAGGCATAGTTAAGATATGGGCTTAATAAGACGAGGAACGTGTCAGCAACAAGGGTGAAAAGCAAAGCTAAGAAGACATATAAGTTAAAAATTCTCTTCTTTCTTAACAAAGCAATTAATCCAGTTATTAGACATAAACAAATCGCGGAGTATTGAAAGAAGAGGATGTTTTTCACATTCGGAACAAACTCAATGAAAATGAATAAAACAGTTTCTGTAATAAGAAATGCAAACAAATAGATTGTGTTCAATAATCCGCTAAATCTTCTCATATTAGATAGAAGCCTTTTCAGTTTGAAGATAACTTTGATGAATCGCGTGACAGACTTTATTAATTCCAAAGGCTACCCAGTAAATTATGGAAGCGACCAGGCAGAATCCAAAAGCATAAGCCAGCAAGAAAACCACGTATGGAGTATTAGCGTACATCACGCTCAAGATTGGCAAGTGGTTCGGGAAGTATTGGCTGATATAGAACATGTTAAATGTTTCAGTTGTGAATAACGGGACAAGATAATTTAGTCCTAGTGCAAGGAGGAAGAATCCAGCAAAGACAATGAAGCTGCCCAACCAAAACCAGGCATTAAATGATTTGCGGTAGTATACTAGCAGGTATATACCAACAGCAATTTGCAAGCCGTGATGAATCATCGTTTGGATATTGATGCCGATTGTTGTGGTAAAGACATCATTTGGATAAATTAAAACCACTAGTCCACCGAATAAACCAAACAAACCGAGATAGCCTAAGAATGCATCGCGAACTTTTCCTGGTTTTAGAAAACCAGCAATGATCATAACATACATCGGAGTAGAGCATAGTTGTAAGGGAAAAGCATACCATTGATAATCAACAACTAGATTTCCGCCATCAAGTCTAAAGGTGAAAACCAATTGCTTGTAGATTTCAAAAAGAATCATGATGCCTCCACAAACAAATAGCACAGTCCGCAAGGATTTCTCGCTGTGGCGCATATTAGCAAGAAAAATCATCCCAACAAGTGAGATGATCAAAATACCGACAAACATAAGATGAAACCAGCCAAAATTTCCTGGCTGATTCATACTGAGAGAAAAGAAGCCAACGATCTTTTTTAAGAACTCCATGCTTGATGTCCTCCGATTTTCAATTTCAAATTATACTCTAAGACACCAAAAAAAGAAATGACCACCAAATTCGTAATCTAAATTAGGTGTTCATTACTATAATCTTATTAGACTTCTAAAGGACCTTTATAAATGCTCATGCCACCCAGCACGTTGGTTGCGTTATATCCTTGCTTATCAAGATAGCGGGCAGCGATATCGCTTCGAGCTCCAGAATAGCAGACTACATAGTAGTGACTGTATTTTTCTAATTGATCAATGTTCTTTATAAAAGTAGACATTGGAATATTAATCGCACCAGGAATGTGCCCCTCTGTGAATTCATAATCTTCTCTAACGTCGATGATGTTGGGTTTTTCATTAGCGATGGCTTGTTCGAATTCCATCATTGTAATTGTTGCAAACATATTATTTCTCTTCTTTCATTCTTCCATAAATTCCATAAGAGCCATCCAAATTATAAACATCATAACCTTTGGCTCTTAAAATTCGTTCGGCATTGTAGCTTCTTGTGCCAGATTCACAATAAGCGACGATCTTTCGATCTTTCGGTATCTCATTATACCTTTTATATAATTCGCTGATATCAATATGCATTGAACCTTCGATGTAACCATTGGATAGGCGTTCCATTTCGCTTCTCACATCGAGGAATAAAACTCCTTCTTGTTTAAGATTTTCGACATCGTGCCATTGATAGGTGCGCGATAATCCAAGAATGACATTCTGAGCAACATATCCGGCAAGATTAACAATATCTTTCGCGCTGCTATAGGGTGGTGAATAGGTTAACTCTAGCTCTTGGAGATCGGTGACCTTAATTTTTCCTTTAATCGCAGTGGCAATCACATCAATGCGCTTATCAACGCCTTTTTCTCCGACCGCCTGAGCTCCTAAAATCATTTCTGTGTCTGGATTGAAAATGACTTTGAGATTAATCAATGTCGCGCCGGGGTAGTATCCGGCATGATCGTTAGCCTGAAGGTGAATGACGTGATAATTTTGTCCTTCTAGCTGTCGCTCATTCAAGCCAGTTGAGGCAAAAGTCTTATTGAAAATTCGAACAATTGATGTTCCAAGCGATCCGCGGTTAGTCACTGGCAAATCAGAGAGAATATCCGCCAATTGTCGTCCCTGACGGTTGGCTGGAGAGGCTAAGGAAATTAGTGCATCTTCATTAGAAATTTGATTTTTCACAATAATCGCGTCCCCAACTGCATAGATGTTCGGATTGGAGGTCTGATATTTTTCATTTACGATGATTCCACCCTTTATTCCGAGCTTTAATCCCGCTTTTGCGGCTATTTCGGTGTTAGGAATTACTCCAATAGAAGCGATTATAAAATCAATATCGAAGACATTCCCGCTATTCAAGTGGACATGATTGCCATCGATTTGGACAATTTCAGTATTCGTGTAAACATCTACCCCATTTTTGATTAGTGTTTCTTTAGCAAAAGCCGCCATCTCGGGATCGAAAGTGGTAAGAACTTGAGGAGCCTTTTCGACGATTGCTACCTTAATTCCTTTTTTAGAGAGGTTTTCAGCAACCTCAAGACCGATATAACCACCACCAATCACTAAAGCGCTGGAGGGATTACGCTCCTTGATGAATTCCATAATCGCGTCGAGATTAGGGATATTGCGCAAAACAAAATGAGGAATTGTGTCGAGACCAGAAATATTTGGAACGATTGGTTTTGCCCCAGTTGAAAGAACTAGTTTATCGTAACTTTCCTCGCAATTTTGTCCATCCTTGATATAAGTGATGCTTTTCTTTTGAGGGTTAATATTGGTAACCTCGCTGTTAGAGCGGATTATCAGGTTGAATTTATTGATTAAATCTTCTTCCCGGGCAACTAGTAGGCGCGAACGGCTGCTGATTTCTCCGGAGATATAATAAGGTAGACCACAATTAGCGAAAGAGACATAAGGACCTTTATCAAAGACAATAATCTCATCTTCAATATTTAAGCGGCGGTAGCGATTGCCAAAACTCATGCCTCCCGCGACTCCACCAACAACGACAATTTTCTTTCTTCTGTCCATACTTTTATTCCCTTTATGTGCTTATGATAACTTTTTAAATTACTTAATAGCAAGTTACATGCTTTGTGCACGGGAAATGAAAAAGGCTCACGGCCTTTAATCTATTTACTAATTGATAGCGTCTTACTTAATCTTGTAAAAAGATTTATACCATTGAGCAAATCGTCTTAATCCGTCTCGTAAACTTGTCGATGGTTTAAAGTTAAAGTCTCTCTCCAGCTCGCTGGTGTCGGCGTAGGTAATAGGAACATCACCTTTTTGCATGGGAACCAACTTTTTATGATCATCGAAATTGTAATCAGCCGGTAGAACGCCGGCAGCGACCAATTCTTCAGAAAGAATTTGAACAAAATCTAATAGATTTTCTGGCTTGTTATTGCCGATGTTATAGATGCGGTAGGGGGCGATAGGTAATCCATCTTCTCCAAGTTCGACCGTTGGGGCTTTGCCCATGACTTTAATAACACCATCAACAATGTCGTCGACATAGGTGAAGTCGCGTTTGCAGTTGCCATAATTGAAAATCTCAATTGTTTGACCTTTAATCAGTTTATTGGTGAATGAGAAATACGCCATATCGGGTCTTCCCATCGGTCCATAGACAGTGAAAAATCTCAATCCGGTTGTCGGAATGGAATAGAGTTTGGAATAGGCGTGGGCTAATAGTTCGTTAGACTTCTTGGTCGCTGCATAAAGGCTGACTGGATTATCAACTTTGTCATCGGTTGAAAATGGGACTTTAGTGTTTCCGCCATAGACTGAGGATGAGGATGCATAAACCAAATGTTTAACAGGATGATAGCGGCAGGCCTCAAGGATGTTATAAAAGCCAATAATGTTCGAGTGAATATAGACCTCGGGATTATCAATCGAATATCTCACTCCGGCTTGAGCCGCTAAGTTAACAACAATATCGAACTGATATTTCTCGAATAAACTATCAATGAAAGCTTTGTCAGCAAGGTCGCCTTTTTTGAAAACGAACTTAGTAAAAGGTTGAAGCAAGTCTAAACGGGCTTCTTTGATGGAAACATCATAATAATCGTTGAGATTATCAATGCCAACGATTAGATTGTCTGTTGTTTCGAGAAGTTTCTTACAAAGAAACGATCCAATAAATCCTGCCGCACCTGTTACCAATATTTTCATTTTCATTGTCTCCTTAGTCTCTATTAAAGAGGTCTCGTGAAAAGACCTTTTCTTTCACATCGTCTAGTGATGAATGATAACGATTCGCAATAATAACATTTGAATTTTTTTTGAATTCATCGAAATCTTTGATAACTCGGCAATTAAAGAACTTACTCTCTTGTAATGTCGGTTCATAGATGATGATTTCAGCACCTTTGGCGTTGAGCCTTTTCATAACTCCTTGAATAGAAGTTTGTCGAAAATTATCCGAGCCTGATTTCGTAGTTAGGCGATAAATACCAACTACGACGTGGTCTTTACCATCATTTTTATAACCCGCCATTTTTAGAACTTCATCACAAATGAATTGCTTTCTCGTTTTATTAGATTCGACAATCGCGGAGATTAAATTCTCAGGGACATTTTCAAAATTGGCTTTTAGTTCTTTGGTGTCTTTTGGCAAGCAATAACCGCCATAGCCAAAGGAGGGATTGTTGTAGAAGTCGCCAATGCGAGGATCAGCGCAGACGCCTTTGATAATGTCTAATGTATCTAAACCTTTGGTTTGTGCAAAAGTATCGAGTTCATTAAAGAAGGCGACTCGAAGCGCTAAATAAGTATTGGCAAATAACTTTACTGCTTCCGCTTCAGTGCATCCGAGAATGTGGGTTTCAACATTTTCTTTGATTGCTCCTTGCTGAAGCATCGAAGCGAATTCTTTAGCTTTGGAAAGATAGGGTTCTTTCTTCTCAGGAACTCCCACCACAATTCTTGATGGATAGAGATTATCATATAAGGCTTTGCCTTCTCTCAAGAATTCAGGAGAGAAAAGAATCTTATCGTATTTGTGTTTTTCTCTTGCGTGCTTGGTAAAACCAACCCCTTACAAAATATTGAATACCACCAAAATCTTTATATTGATATTCAATGTGTTTGTTTCCATATTGTACAAACCCAACAGGATCGCTGAAATTTAAATGGCCACCAACATCCTTAAGAAATTTATCTGTTTTTTCTTTGCTCACTAAAACCGCAAAAACAAAAGCGTCGTTATCATTATCTAAAAAGCTACATACTTGTACCCACAAGCAATTGCCTAAATCGTTTTTTATGAATTCTATGTTTTTTATTTGGTTATAGTCTATAGTTTCTTTCATCTTTAATCTCTATTTTAATACAAAGTTAGCTTCTGCCCACAATTGGTCTTTAAACTCTTTAGTAAAGTTAAAACTAGGAATAACGTTTGTGGAATTAATCTTAATAACCCAGAACCTTCTATTGCCAGTTAAGTCTCTAAGATAGCCTTGCTCTCCATTAACTGTAGCGAAGATAATGCATTGTCTTGGGTGTCTTTCTACATGTTTTCCATAGGAAGCTCGATATTTATCTTCAGTTGTGGAGATGTCTTTAACGTACTGTAGTAATCCCTATTTATTTTTTGCTGCAAATAATTCCTACTGTAATAATCCCAACTTGAGATGTGTTAATCGTATATACTATATTATTAATAATATAGTGTGTTAATTACACGATACACTGATAATAGTATGAAAATATGCCGTTCGCATTAAAATAGACCCGACTGAACCAATCCAAATCACTAATTTTTACCTATATTTGAACGTGTTCGCTCGTAAAGTTATTATCCGACTATAAAAATCACACCACTGAATGGCGAGATCAACAAATCATCATAAATTTGCGGACAAAAGTTTGTAAAACGCAAAAATGTCCGTAAATGATTTACACAAAAACTATTTTTTAGCTTCTTTAATTATAGTTTCACAGATAGATTTGTCATTTATTCTCATTATAGAATCATTATATGCAATTGTTTTAAAGGGATTAATTCCTCCATACCACAATATTTTTTGATCTATTATAACCGCATTTATTTCAAGATTTGTCTTTAACAAGCCAGAAATATTTTTATGCTCAATTGTTTTATTGCTATGAGTAAATATCTTTACATTGCCACATGTGTTCAACAAATCGATTACCACTCCTTCGTTATAATCGTTAATGATAAAAACAACTTCTTTCCTTGAATCTATTAAGTCCTCAAATAATTTTGCTTTATAGTCATAAGTTGAATATATTTTTCTTTCAAAAATAACTTCATCGCCACTGATAACGTAGCCTAGTTTTTTATACGCTCTTAATCGATCATGATACATACTTTCGAACATCTTGACATTGATATCAACATAATCATGTACTTCTACATCGTTTTTATCTTCATTTTCACGATGCAAGCGTCCTACATATTGTTCTAATGTTCCATTCCATCTAAATGGCGAAACAATAAATAGTGTATCTAATTTCTTTTCATCAAAACCTTCACCAATATATTTTCCAGTAGAAATAATAACAAACCCTTTTTTAGCTTTTTTAATATTCTCAAAAAACGTTTTCTTTTCACTGTTCGATAATTGCCCATTAATTACAAAAACATCATTAATATTGTTAAGTTTATTTTTTAATATACTTATATGCTCAATCCTATCTGTTAGAACAATAATATTTCTTTTTGTTTTGTATGCATTTTTTATGTCGTTAACAATTCTTTCGTTTCTTTCTTCATCAGACAACAAACATGAAAGCATATTAGAATATGACGTTGTTTTTTCCAAGGATGTATATGTAAAATATGTAAATTCCGGCTTTAGGATTTTATCAAAATTGCTATCTTCGTCTTTATATTGATATCTGATATCGCCAATAGTTTTATAAATAATCTTTTCGTTTTTATCGCTTCTTTTTGGAGTTGCAGTAAAACCATATAAATATTTGCTGTAGCACTTTCTGACAACCTGTTCATACGTCGAAGCAGCAATATGATGAACTTCATCAAAAATAATGACACCATATTGCTTTAATATTTCTCCACTTTCTTCGCTTAATAGTGAGTCAATACAAGCAATATCAATCATATTTGTTAGCTTCTTTTTATTACCACTATATTGACCGAATTTATCTTTTTCTTTTTTAAACTCGTATCCAACATCTAAAAAAGTATTTAATCTATCTTTCCATTGTTTCAATAATGTTAAATTTGGAACAATAATAAGCGTGTTTAACTTTAATTCAGCTATAAGCGCAATAGCGGTAACTGTTTTACCATATGATGGTCGAGCAACAAATAAACCATTATCATATTTTAATAACTTATCAAGACCGTCTTTTTGATAATCCTTAAGTTTGCCATTAAAGGAAACCATTATCATATCTCCCAAAGTTTGCTTATCTTTAATAACTATCTCAACGCTAAAAAAGTTAAGCGCCTTAACCAAGTCTTCAAAACACCCTCTCGGAAGATAAATGAAAGATTCATCTTCGTGATAAAGTTTTTGAATTCTTGGAATTGTATAGACTGATATGCGGTTCTTTTGTGCCTCATAATATTTAGGGTTAGGTAAACTTGCTAATCTATAAATAAATTTAACACTCCTATTATTTAATGCTGCTTTAGGAACAAGTATTTCATTTTGTTTTACTAATATGATTTGTTTAGAAAAATCATCTCTGTTGAGTTTAATATTTTTAAGAACATTTTTGTTTAACAAAGGGAAAAAGTCAGCTTCTTTATATTCACTCAACAAAGCATCTACTTCTTCCTCAAAAATCTTCTTTGTGCTCGCTAAAACGTTAATTTGATTTTTCATGTCATGTGGAATAAAGTTTTCATCGACAAAAACTGTCTTTCCCTCGATCGCTTTCCTCCCTTGAAGCGGTAAAACAATTAGGTTGCCATATCCTCTTATAGGCACGTAATCTTGTGACGGAAACATTCTATCAAGAGAAGAAAAATTAATTCCCTTTGATGAATCCATAGCTTCGTAAATAAGATAAGTTCCTAATCTTCTAACTTTAGAAGCTTTTATTGGCTTATCAAAAAATAGCCAAACATGAGCACCGCATCCTGATGAAGATATTTCTATTAGATTGTCTAAATGATGGTTATTGCAAACATTAGAAAATGCTTTGGCGCTTTCTTTATAATCTTCATCATCAAAATCTACCGCTAGTAGTCGACAGTAATCTCCTTTTAACAGTGGGTATATTCCGAATGTATCATTACCAATTAAATGACGTTTTATTTCCTTTTCTGTTATACCGATATATTGTTTGTTAACGCATTCACTACATGTATTCGGACAATAACCTGTTAAATTGTTTCTGCCCAGACAAGCTGGAGAAAAACCTCTTTTGCCTTCTTTTGAATAATATTCATACGCAAAGATATCGTCTCTACCAACAAAATAAGATATGTATGTTTTTATTTTTTCATTATCTGAAAAACCGAATTGGATTATTTCCTTTGGTTTTTCAAATGAGATATTGTGCATTCGCAAAAGACTTTTAAGATATTCATTCTCTTCTTTGAGCTTTGCAATTATTTTATCTTTGTCATTCATTTTTAAAATGCACCAAAATTTGCACCAAAATGCACCAACTATTTTAGATGGTATTTTTTGTTAATTTCAATAACTTGATTATCAATAATAAGTTTTGTTAATTGATGTGATACAGAATTAACCACTCTTGCATAGCCTAAATAGCGGCATAGTTCAGTTTTTGTCATTGGTGATGCATTTAAAGCATTAATGATTTTATCCCTTAAAGATAATTTTTCTTCATCGAAATACTCATTAATAGGAATGATTACAGTGACATAATCTCTTTCTTTATTCATGTCAATAATTGGTAAAGGTGATTTATTATCTAGACTCTTTTTAATGATTGTTGGATATCCAGTGTTTTTTGCTTCAACAATATTTAATTCTTTTAAAAACTCCGCAATACGGCGGTATTGGTATCTTTTTGATCTAGGCTTTAATTCTTTAATAGATGTATCGCTTATTGTTCTATCAAAACCAGGAATACTTGTTACTTCAATTCTATTTGTTTCAATTCTTACACTTACTGGCTCATTCATTTGATAAGACTTATGAAGTATAGCGTTAGCAATAACTTCCTCTAAAACCTCAAAAGAATAGTTAAAAACAGTTTTTGATTTATATTCTCCTTCAACTTTGATAGTCTTCTTCTCTATAATTTTATTTTTAATAAAATCCATGCAATCTGAGTATTGTTTAAACAAAGCTGAATCGAATGTTTTTTCAATTATTTCATCACCAGAATCATTGCTAATGATTGTTAATTCTATATATGAATATGGTATATAGTCGCTTGGTTTTTTAGTAAACATTAATAACGCTATATTTTTAGGGTGATAATCTTCTTTTGGGCCACCAATCGCTTTTAAATCTAAAAGAACATCTGTTGTTGGTCTTTCATTAAAACCAAGGAGCAGGGAGGAATTTGAAAGTTTCAAATATTCTTCAACAATCCCTCTATCAATAACGTCTAATCCATAATGATAATTAACGCGGTCATCAAAAGGCTCATAGCTTCCTATATTTTGAAGTTCAATTTCCTCATCTCGAGAAGCAGTAATGGTTAAAGACCCCTTTCTAACATATGTTAAGTATCTGGTATCTTTCTTTTCTTTATAAACGTTTTCATAGCATCTATAAGGTTTATTGCTACCTGCCGGACACCATAGCACTACGATTTTTTGATTTTGATAATCTAATAAATCAATAACAGGAATGTAAGATGGTTCTAGACACTTTTTACAATATCTAACCACTTCTTTTTGGAGAAAGTCATATTTATTAACATCAAAACCCAAAACATTGCCTTTATCATCAATACCAATAATGATATAGCCACCATAAAAATTATCTATATCATTAGCGAAAGCACAAATAGTGTGCAATATTGTTTCGGGATTCCATCCTTCTTTTAGTTCCACTCTTACGCTTTCAACTACACTATCATTTAAAATGGTTTGAATATTTGTTGGTATTGCCATAATATCTCCTTTTTTGTGTTTTTATCATAGCACATACAAAGACTGCTTGCACCAAAATTTACACCAAATTACACCAATCATTCGAAATGGTGCTTTTGTCACTACTTTTTGCCTTTAAATGCTAATTAAGGACACTATTTTTGATATTTTTTCAATTTTGGTGTCGTTAACCGCCATTTATCTCAAGTTTATAGTCCCATCAACATATTGCGGATATTATTCTCAATTTCTTCCTTATTTAATAAGGCCATCAACCTAACAAACGCAATACGATTATATTCCACTAAAAGATGGGTAGTAATGTATTCATCTTTATATTCTTTAGCGAGTTCGCTTAAAACACCCACATTCTCTAAACATTCAATCTTCGTTTGTTGACTCAATATTTCAAGCAATTCTCTAAAGGATCTATTGTCTTTAGTTATCATTGTTTTGGTTGGAATGATCTTATTGTTGCCAATAGCCTTATTTCTTTTTACAGAGCATTTGATCTCAACATAGCTAGGTACATCTTCTATTAATTTATATTTATATAATAAGGATAAGCCAGATAACATTCCGTAGTTATTATCAACATAGAAATCCACTATTGCTCTTTGAATATCTTCTTCGGTAGGATTCTTTCCAATATAGTAAACACCTTTACCGACTTCATATAAGTCACCTGGTTCTTTAGCTCTACTAACATATTTTCTAAATGAATCAAAATCGCTACATTGGAAAACATTACCAAACATAAGCTCTACGTCGAATAAAGTATTTGGGTTAGCTTTGCAGTAATTAATTATTTGTTGAGTGACAAATAGATTTTCCATACACCTATATTATATATAAATGTAATTGCGAGACAAGATTAAATATCGAAAATAACTTGATACTTGCTTTTATATATTTTATATATAATAATGACTATATCAACTTACAAGTGTCTCGCAAGTCCCCATTGTCTTTCACCGACTGTATAAATACCAGTTTTTGCTACGAAGTAAAATTTCCGACTGTAACAATACCATTTATATGTGTGTTAAGCTATATACTATATTATGCATAATATAGTGTGTTAATTACACGATACACTGATAATAGTACAAAATCGTTCTTTTGAATCAAATGTTGTCGAACTGTACTCATCCAAACGATACAAAAATATACTTATACTTTATTTGTATGCGAGAAAGATTAATCGCCGACTATATCAATGCCAAGTAAAAAAGGCCACCATTAATGGCGGCCAATTATCGGCTTCATAACATTATTTATTTTCTATAATAACGAGTATTTGTGGATTGACCGATCTTTATTACTTTTTCTTCTTTAACCATCTTCGATAAAACCAACTCAACTGTTGAAGGAGATATATCTGGTAATATCTCGCAGATTTCTTTTTTTGATATTGGCACTAAAGAGTTTAAGACTGTGGCTTCTATTCTACTAGTCTTATTAATCTTTTTAGTATTAACAGTGGCAAATCTCTTATCAAGCTCTCGATAGCAAGATAATAGAGTCATTAAGAAATTCGAAACAAAAAAGAAATAATCGTTTTTATTTTCGCGCCATCCAATTGATGATTTTCTTAAAGCTTCATAATAGTAGCCTTTGTTCTTATTTATTTGTTCTTCGAAAGAAATGTATTTACCTGCATCAAAGCCGTTCTTATATAAAAGGAGTAAAGATAGTAGTCTAGACATTCTTCCATTACCATCACTAAACGGGTGAATACATAAAAAATCTAAAACAACACAAGGAATCAATAAAAGCTGATTAACACCATAATCATCTCTAGCGTCCATATAGGCTAAAATAAGTTGTTCCATCGCCTCTTTTGTTTCTGCTGCTGGAATAGGCTCAAATCTAACATGCTTAGTACCATCGGATCTAATTTCCATAATTATGTTGTCTTCGCTTTTGTAACGCCCAGCAACATCTGGTTTAGCTTCTGTTAGCATGGCTCTATGTAAATCAAATAAAGTCTTTTCATTAAAAGAAAGATTATTAAATGTGGTGTGGACTAGATTTAAAGCATCTCTATATCCCGCAATTTCTTGTTCATCATGATTTAAAGGGGCACTATTTTGATTTACAATTGCGCGTATTCTTTCGTCAGTCGTAACAATGCCTTCAATTGCGTTACTTCCTTTAATCGATTGCACTTTCGCTATTTTTTCAAGTTCAGAATAAACGGTGCCAAACCTGCTTTTTCTTGATGTATCTTTTTCTTTTAAAGAATAAATGCCTGCAAATAGCTCCACTAGATTTGCTGGAATATTGCCGGTTTTAAGAAACGAGTAATCAAATCTTCTCATAGGTGCCTATTCTCCTTTAATCTCTGCACATATTTTATTATTTTTTATGCATCTATTCAACCATATTATGCAGAGAAATGCACAATTATTTTATTTTATTATGCAGACAATTTATCAAATTCCGCTAAAGTCATGTAGTTTTTGTCTTAGATTGCTATTAATCTCAAGCCCGCTTAATAATCCAATAAATCTACCGATTGTTTTAACACCATATTCAGTAAATAAAGGATTAGCAAAATAACTATCTAAATAACGGCCTTGCCCGGAAAGCAAATCTTTAAGCGCATAAGCAGCCTTTTCATAGTCTTTATAATATTTTTCTAAACTGCATATTTCTAGAGCTTCTCTAAAATAAACGGTTTTTTGATTAACCATTGTTTTAGTTGGTATAACAATATTGCCCCTAATGTCCTTACATCTAGAAACAACACATTTAACAGCAGTAGTTTCTGGTTCTTCTAATATAATCCTATATTTATATAAAAGGGGGAGGCCTGCGATAAAGCCATAGCATTCTTTGATATAAAATTCTTCCACCGCTCTTTTTAATTCTTCAGGAGAAGGATCTTTACCAATATATAAAACACCTTTGCCAACATTAATCATCCCCATAGCTTTAGCGGCTCTAGATACTTGTTGCCTAAAGGAATTAAAGTTACCAGTTTGAAAAACATACTCATATAAAACATCTACATCAAATATAGTGTTTTGGTGATTCAAGCAATATTCTTTAATTTGTTCAGTAACAGATTTATTTTCCATGCATCTTTATTATAGAACAATAAATTTGCGAGACAAGAAAATAATTTAAGAATATATTGATAGTTGCTTTTATATATTTTATATATAATAATGAGTTATCAAATCAACAAGTGTCTCACAAAGTAGCATTGTCTTTAACGTACTGTAGTAATCCCAATTATTTTTCGCAATAAATTATTCCGACTGTAACAATCCCAACTTTTAAAACTATTTAAATGTTTAGATGCGTTCGGTCTAATATAGCTTGTATTATTGTTTGTATGACCGGTCTCGTATAATCGCTTGCTGAATGTTATTGTTTTCTTTCGATAACAAGTTGAGTACTTCTGCCTTCTTTCCCGCTTACAATCGAATCTACTGTATCGTTTTCATCGCTGTCCCCAATCGCGCACGGCCAACAAGGAGGAAACGGTTTTCCTGTTAATATATTGGTAAAAGAATATCTGTTTAAAACAATTTCATTTTTATGTTCACTTATTAATTTTGTTAAATCTACAGCAAGGGGGTAATAATCAGAATCTGTTACTATAAAAGCGAGGGGATGAAAATAGAAGCAAGAAACCATTGCCATTTCATTTTTCGGTTTTATTGATAATTTTCTCGGAAAGAATTGGATTGGAACAACGCTTCTTATAAGAAAAACATCTTTGTAGGGATAGAAGAGCAAATACAAATGAGTGTTTTTTGGAAAAACATCTTTGTTTACATAATTTCTCATTTCTTTATCATAAGTAACATTAGAAAAAACATCAGTGGCCAGAATATGACCGAAGACTGACTTCACTATTTTTTCAATAGAGCCGATCCATTTAATATTTACATCATTAGAATTCAAAACTGTTTCAAATAAATCTCTGAGTTCTTTGTCAGATTGGATTCCCAATACTTCATTGTTGCATTTTGAACAAATGAAAGAAAAAGTCAAACCACCTTGAGAGATTTCTTTTCTCGCAAATCCGGTTTCAGTTGGAAAAACAAAAGATCTTATAACGTCATTTGTATTGTTGCACGATTTTGGTGGAACATGATCTCTGGTTGGATAATCGTAATTCCCACAGATAGGACATTTAATTCTTTTTTTCTGTTTCATATTTAAATAATAAATCAAAACAACTTGCACTTGTCTCTTTTTTGATGGATTTATAGACACATAAGGAACAGGCACCACTATGCACAATAAAGACAAGGTTAATTTTGATAAGAAACTCCCATATGAATATAACATCTGTCTTTATATCTTAGAAGAATTATGCGATAAGGGGATTATTGATGTTTTTGAAATGACTGAAGCCATAATTCTTCTAAGAAAGAAATACAAAATGCCTGTTATAAGTATCTATGGTAAAAAAGACAATAATTCCAGCGACTAAAAAGTTAGGAAAAGAATTAATAAAAGAAGCTAGTCCAGAACACAAGCTAAGAGTATGTGCTTATGTTAGAGTGTCCACTGATAGTGAAGAACAACTAGAATCTTTTAATGCTCAAATTGGTAGATATAAAAGAATAATTCAAGAAGAACACGCGGACACATGGGAATTTGTAGGAATATTTGCGGATACTGAATCTGGTACATCTATAGATAAAAGAGAAGAATTTCAAGACATGATGGATAAATGTCGAGAAGGACTTATTGATCTTATCTTAGTTAAACAAATGTCCAGGTTTGGAAGAAATACGATAAACACTCTTCAGGCTATATATGAATTAAGGAATCTAGGTGTTGAGGTCTATTTTGAAACAGATGAATTGTACGCTTCTAATTCAAAGCTAGATTTTATGCTAACCATGTATTCCGCTTTAGCGCAGGAAGAATCAAGACAGCAGTCGGTTCGTGTTTCCTCTGGTATTCATGAAAGAATGGAATCAGGCAATATATCTAAAAGAGTTAGACCTATATTAGGATATAGAAAAGATAGCTTTGATAAGATTTATATCTATGAACCTGAAGCCATCGCTATTAGAACAGTGTTCATGCTCTTTGTATCTAATATCAAGATGCATGATGTTGATAGATTTATTAGAAGAGACTTTTCATCATTAAACTTTTCTAAAACCTTTAGAACAAGAATGTATGAAGGTATTATCTCTAATCCTAGATATAAAGGAGATGTTGTTCTTCAGAAAACGTTTAAAAGTAACTATGTTAATGGAATGATAAAAAGGAATAAAGGTGAAAGACCTATCTATATTTATGAAGGATATCATTCCTATATAGTTCCACCACCATTCTTTGATTATGTTCAAGGTTTTAAGTCTAGTGTTAATAGAAAAACTTATAACGCCAACTTTAGTTCAATCTTTTATTGTGGATTATGTACCCGTAACTTAATGTGTCATCAAAGAAAAGACTATAGACGTAAAGACAAGTTCTATACATGCCATATTGGTAAACACAGTCATGATATCTATTGTTCTAGTCCATATTATGACCGTGATCTTTTAGATCATATCTTTATTAATATTCTTAAGAACCAAACAGATATTAAAAATGTAGCGTTAAGAATTAAAGAAACTCTTAAAGTCATTCTTCTTATGTCTTTTGGCGCCAAAAAGAAGTTTGATCTGGTTAAAGTAAATACAGATTTATTAGAACAACAAGCTGAGTTAAAAAAGAATGAAGCTTTAGAAATACAAAACCCTGATGTTATTAATGATGAAACATTTATCAACAATATAAACTCTATTAAAGAAAAAATCTCTTCCTTAGAGAAGCGAAGAAAAGAGATTAAACGTAAAGATTATGAAGGCACTAAAGAGCAAAGAATAGACGGTTGGATAGATAAATTATTAGAAGAAAACTTCAACTACTCCTTATTAGCGGATATCCACCACTACAAGATGATTGTTTTGCCTAATTATGAATTGATAGTAGTTAAGTGTAAGAAAGAAACCGAAAAAGATGATTTTAGAAGATTGGTTCCATCTATAATTCAAAAAGAAAAAAGATTTGTCGATTCTCTTGAAACCAGGAAGAATGGGCAAATCATTAATTATAGATACTCAGTTATTCACGTATAAATGTTATTTATAAAAAATCTTATACCACTGAGCAAACCTTCTAAGACCTTCTCTTAGGGATGTTGATGGCTTATAGCCAAAGTCTTTTTCCAAATCGCTTGTATCTGCATAAGTAATAGGAACATCGCCTTTTTGCATTGGAACAAGTTTCTTATGAGATTCAAAATCATAATCTTTAGGAAGTACTTCTGCTTTAACAAGTTCCTCGGATAAGATTTGCACAAAATCCAACAAGTTCTCTGGATTGTTATTGCCGATGTTATAAACCTTATATGGAGGGATAGGAAGGCCATCTTCTCCATCTTTTTTAATTGGGGCTTTATTCATTACTCTAATAATGCCTTCAACAATATCATCTACATAAGTGAAATCTCTTTTACAATTACCATAATTAAATATATCAATTGTTTGACCATTAATAAGCTTGTTGGTGAAAGAGAAATATGCCATATCTGGCCTTCCCATTGGACCATATACAGTAAAGAATCTTAATCCTGTAGTTGGTATGTTGTATAACTTACTATATGCATGTGCTAAGAGTTCGTCAGACTTCTTTGTAGCGGCATATAAGCTAACTGGATTATCTACTTTATCATCAGTTGAAAAAGGTACTTTAGTATTACCACCATAAACTGACGAAGAAGAAGCATAAACTAAATGTTTAGGCATATGGTAACGACAAGCTTCTAAGATATTATAAAACCCAATAATATTTGATTGGATATAAGCATCTGGATGATCGATTGAATATCTAACTCCGGCTTGAGCTGCTAAATTAACAACAATATCAAATTTATTTTCATTAAATAATTTATCGACAAAAGTTTTGTCAGCAATATCACCTTTGATGAATTTGAAATTTTTATTTTCGAGCATTTTTAAACGAGCTTTTTTCAAAGAAACATCATAATAGTCATTTAGGTTATCTAAGCCAACAATTTCATCATTAGTGGTTTCTAAAAGGCGTTTACACAAAAACGCTCCAATAAATCCAGCAGCACCTGTTACTAATATCTTCATAACTAATCTCTTCTCAACAAGTCTCTTGTATAGACTTTATCTTTAACATCATCTAAAGACGGGTCATATCTATTAGCAATAATGACTTTTGATACTTTTTTAAATCTATCAAAATCCTTAATGACTTCACAATTAAAAAATTCGTCATCTTTTAATGTTGGTTCATATATAACAATTTCAACACCTTTCGCATGCAATCTTTTCATGACGCCTTGTATGGATGACGCTCTAAAGTTATCACTACCAGATTTCATGGTTAATCTATATATACCAACTGCAATATTATCTTTGCCATCATTCTTATATCCCGCCATTTTGAGAACTTGGTCACAGATAAATTGTTTTCTTGTTCTATTAGATTCAACAATCGCAGATATTAAGTTTTCTGGAACATCTTCAAAATTTGCTCTTAATTCTTTGGTATCTTTTGGTAAACAATAACCACCATAACCAAAAGAAGGATTATTATAAAAATCACCAATACGTGGGTCTCCACATACGCCTTTAATGATATCTAAAGTATCTAATCCTTTAGTTTGAGCAAATGTATCTAATTCGTTAAAATATGCAACACGTAATGCTAAATATGTATTAGCAAAGAGCTTTACAGCTTCCGCTTCAGTGCACCCCAGAATATGAACATCAGTATTTTCTTTTAATGCACCTTGTTGAAGTAGTTCTGCAAATTCTTTTGCTTTAGATAAATAAGGTTCTTTTTTTTCTGGAACGCCCACCACTATTCTTGATGGATAAAGATTATCGTATAAAGCTTTTCCTTCCCTTAAAAACTCTGGAGAAAAAAGAATCTTATCATATTGCAATTTTTCTCTAATGTTCATAGTAAAACCAACACCCACTGTGGATTTTATGATGATCCAAGCGTTAGGATTGACTCTTTTTACTTGTTTAATAACCGATTCAACAGACGATGTATCAAATTTATTAGTTTCACTGTTGTAATTTGTAGGAGTGGCAATGATCACAATATCTGATTGCTTATATGCATTATCGCCGTCAAGCGTTGCTATTAAATCTAAATCTTTAGTTGCTAAATATTCTTCAATCTCCTTATCCGCAATTGGAGACTTTTTGTTGTTAATTAAATTAACTTTAGATGAAATAACATCTACAGCATATACTTTACTATGCTGTGCTAAGACTATTGCGTTTGATAATCCAACATACCCTGTTCCTGCAATCGAAATTTTCATAGATACACCTTCTTTAGAAAAATATTATAACTTCTACGAATTCATAAATACCATCATTGTAATTTTTTTATTATTTTTGCGGGATTTCCTGCAGCCACGCAATTGTCTGGAATATCATCGAGAACAACACTTCCTGCCCCCACAATAGAATTGTCGCCAATTTTAATTCCACCAACAATAACAGAGTTTGGATAAATTAAAACATTATTGCCGATTATTGGATATTGGTTGTTTTTCTTTCCAATAGTTACATTGTGATAAATAGTAACATTATCACCAATAATTACGTTTTCTCCAATAACTACTGACAAAGGGTGCCCAAGTGTAAAATTGTTGCCAATTAATCTTGGATTTGAAATGTAGATTCCTCTCTTTTTTAATCTTGAACAGACAAATTTTAAGCAGCGTTTTCTTTTTAGTAAAGAAAGATAAAGCGATGTTCTTCCATTATAAGAAAACAGTTTAAATGGATTCATAGTTTTATTCTCCTATTTTTCGACATACAAATCTTTTATCAATTCATAAAATTGTTTATTCAAACTATCTACGCTAAATAACGATACGGCTCGCTCATACATTTTTTTAGCATTCTGTGTACGATAGTTATCATCTTCCATCATCTTTTTTAATGCTAAAGAAAGCAACCTTGAATTTCCTTCTTCAACCACACAGCCATCATCTCCAATTTGAAATGGAACCGAACCTGAAGAACTTCCTACAACAGCCTTTTCTGTAGCCATGGCTTGAACAAGAGCTAACGAAAAAGTTTCGATCCACTGAGGAGTACTGATAGGAAAATGTATTGCGCAATCAATCGCGTTCCAATATTTTGGCATCTCACTTACGTCTATATAACCGGTCAGAATCACTTTATTCTCAAGACCATTCTGCTTAATTTTTTCTTCAATTAACTTTCTTTCATCTGGAAGCCCGCTACCCATCAATAAATATTTCCAATCTCCATCAAAGGTTAAAGAATCTAAAATTTGCAATATCCCTTTACTATAATGGAACCTTGATGCACTTCCGAAAACAAAAGAATCACCAAGATTATATTTTGTTCTGATTTCTTGTCTATAAGTATCATTTGGCTTAAAAATGTCTGTATTTACACCAACTTGTGTTTGAACACTTATTTTTCTTTTAAAGCCCTCAGCTTCAAAAATTCTTTTTGCATCCGGATAATGGCACAATATGCAGTCTACATACTTATTAACTTTTTTTAATCTAATCAAATCAAGTATATACATAGGGATTCTAAGAATTTTTTTAAAAATATTTTTATCATACTTCATCAACGAAATACGTGATGTCTTATTTGTGTTAATTCCTCTCATACTAAAGGAAAGCAATTGCGCATTTTTATGGTATCTTCGTTTTATGTCGATTATTTGAAACAAAGGGTTTTGTGTGTGCGTGCCAATATGGTATATGAAGTCTGGATTAATATGTTTCAAAACGGTTTTAAAATCCTTAGATTTCCATCCGCCAGTCAAGCAATCATTACTCCTGACTGATATTAAATGAAAATTATTGTCATTAAAACTTTCGGCCTCTACTTTTTCTTCGCTTCCATATGTCAATGCTTTAGATCTTCCCCAAATATATGCAGAAGGTGTAATTAAAAAAATCTCACAGTCAGGATACTTTTTAGCAAACTTGACCCACCTTGTTCTAAAAAACTCTTTTTGAAAAGAATGATTAACAATAGCAATCCTTATAGTTTTATTCATAAATGTTCATTGTCCTCGTTTTGATTGGTTTTTTTCTTTAAATGCATTTTTATCAATAATGAGTTAATCTTATTTTTCTCCCATTCATTTGCGCCAAAGAACATAAATAGGAAAAAGAAGACAATAACGAAAATAATTCCTCCGCAAGCAATCTTCAAAGAATTCCTTGGCAACCTTATGATGAAAGGCAATGCTATGGCAAAAGAAAAAAATAATGAAGGGATAATGCCTTTAAACGATTCTTTGAAAAGATAGAAAATGTTTATGCCCATTTTTCTATCATAATAAATATTTAGAGCAACGATTTGAATAATGGTAGAAAATGCAGTTGCGGCAGCAGCGCCGAACATTCCAAATGCCCTTATTGCAAAAATAGTTAATCCAACATTTATTACAGTTGCAATTAATGAAATATAAGACATAATTTGTCTTTTATTAAAAACAGTCAATACATGAGCCATAATCGCATTCGTTAAATAAAAAAACAGCGGGAAAAGCAAAATCAAACTATAAATCCAGGCATCAATGTAATCAATACCATATACAACGGATATGAATTGTTTTCCGATAAGCAAGTAGCCAAACCCAACCACACCCATAATTAGGACATTTAATCTACATGGTTCAATTAGAGTTTTTGTAAATTCTTTGCCTTTCAATCCGGCTTTTACGTTTTTTGCAATAGAAGGAATAAACAGTGTATTTGGAAGTGTCCCAAGAGAAGAAAACATCGTAAAAATAAGCATAGTGATTGAATAAACAGACACATCATCAGGTGTCATCATTATGCTTATAAGAAATTTATCAACGACTGTATTGGCTGTATTTACTACACCCTGAATGAGCATGGCAAAAGCCAATGGCAAACAAAGCTTTAAAATTGTTTTATCAAAATATTTAAATGTCAATTTTGCTTTAAATTTATAAATGCAATATATGAGTGTAAATATAAAAGCAGCAATCCCCAAGCACGCATCAACTATAGCAACAAGCAAAATGTTAGAACGTATTAATAGAAGAACAACAATCAGGCTTGAACGAAGAAATAATTTTAATAAATTAAGATACTTTTCAAATGTATATTGCTCGTAAGCAAGAATTAGGCCATTCAATGTAGAACACAAAAAAGTAAAAATTAAATTTATGCCAGTAAAAATAAATATATTTCTGCCAAGAATGATTTGAGAATCGGTGAATGAATTAGAATAGATAATAGGGATTAAGAAATAAAAAATTATTAAGAATGATGAAATGATGATTGACAGAAGGATTGTTGAAGACCAAATTGTTGACACATTTTTGTTAATTTCGTCAGTGTTTTTCGTATCTTTATTTAATAAAGATAGATTTCTGGTCATTAGAGTAGACATTCCAAACTCAAGCAAAACTAAATAAGTGATAAAGGCGGTTATAGATTGATACACACCATAATTAGTCTTGCCAACGTTGCGTACAATAAATGCTGAAACAGCAATAGAAAGAATTGTGTTAGCTACAAAATATATGTAGGAGATTACTATTCCTTTTGCTTTACCATGCTTCTTATTCTTACTATCCATATCAAAAATGTTTGTCGTTTTTTAATTTTAAGACTTCATTAATAATAGCTGCCGAATCAATTGAATTGATTTGACGCAAATATTGCTGGTTTCCAACAGCAGAAGAAAGCAAATCATCTATACCTAATTTAATAATTTTTGGTTTATTTGTGGAAAAGCAAAAACAATCATTAACGATTGTGCCCAAACCATTAATAACGTTATGCTCTTCAAGAGTCATTATGGTGTTAAAATGATTTTGACTTATTATTTCTAAAAATAGTTTAGATGGGAAAGGCTTTAAAATTGGGCATGAAAAAACAGCAATTGATATGCCGTGCTCCTGTCGTAAATTGCAAGAAGCTTTAATCGCTTCTGAAATAATTTCGCCAGTGCAAAATATGGCGGCATCTTTCCCGTCGATGATTTTATTTATAGTGGGCGGCAAATTCAAAATTGAATCATCAGTAAAATTGGCCGAACCATTTCTTCCTAATCTCAAATAACAAGGCCGATTAACATGCATCATATATTTTGTACAAGAAATGGCTTCATTTTTATCGCATGGAGACAAAATTATAATATTAGGCAAAGATCGCATTACGCCAATATCTTCAGTTGCATGATGAGATACTCCTAAAACACCATAAGTATATCCACCACCGACACACACGATCTTTACATTAGCGTTTGGATAGCATATGTCGTTCCTTATTTGTTCAAGACAGCGAAGCGTCGGAAAATTGCCTATAGAATAAGTGACTGGTTTCAATCCTTCAATAGCCATACCCGCAGCAAAAGAAGTCATGTTTTGTTCAGCAATTCCAGCATTAATAAAGCATTCGGATAAATCGTCATAAAATGGCTTTAGAACGCCAAATCCTAAATCACCAGTAACTATTTTTATTTTTTTGTCTTTTTTTGCTAAACAAAATAATGTATCAACAAAAGCACTTCTCATTTTTTTACCTCGCATGGGGCTATTGCGCCTTTAGGCCTAGATTCATTCAATTCATTTACGGCTTCCTCGTATTCTTTTCCATCATGAGGATATCTGTAATGCCACAAAATATTGTTTTCCATAAATGAAATCCCAGAGCCTTTTACTGTATCCGCAATAATTACAGTTGGTTTTTTGGTTCTATTACCAATTTCTATCGCTCTTTTAAAGGCAGCTTTAATATAATGAGTGTTGTTACCATGTTGACATTTAACAACATTCCATCCAAAAGATTTCCATTTGCTTTCAAAGGGGCTTAATTCGAGAGTTTTTTCACAATAATCGAGACTTTGCATTTTATTGTGATCAACAACAGCTATCAAATTGCCAAGATTAAAATGATTTGATACCAAAGCAGATTCCCAAATGGACCCTTCATCACATTCTCCATCACCAAGAATTACAAAAACGCGAGAAGTCAAATTACCCTTTTCCAACAAAGCATAAGCCATTCCGGAACCGACAGACAATCCATGCCCTAAAGATCCCGTAGAAAAGTCAACTCCTGGAACTGTTTTATGAGATACATGACCAGATAAAATCGATCCATTCTCTTCATAGGTTGATAAAATGTCAACATCAAAAAAACCTTTTAAAGCTAAGCAGACATAGAGGCTTACCCCAGCATGACCCTTGCTCAAAATGATTCTATCTCTTTTATCATCGGCAGGATTTTTCGGATTCAAAACAGCTATATCATTCATCAATACAGCAACTATATCTGATACAGATAAAATAGAAGCAATATGAGAAGCGCCGGAACGATTTGTCATATCCACGGCCTCACGTTTAATAATCCACGACAACTGTTTTGAGTTCATAAAAACCTGATAATTATATAACTACTTTCAATTTATTATAGTATAATATAGTCAAAATATAAACGAATTAAAATAAAAAGATTTATGAACAAAAAAAGAGTTTGCTTTGTTACTACTATACCAATGACAATTGATTGGTTTGTCACTCCTTTTGGAAAAGAGTTTGTCAAGCGAGGTTTTGAAGTTGTATATATCACGGGAAGTGTTTCAGAAGATTTTAGAACAAACCATGACTATGCAACCTGCCTAGAGGTTCCGATGTCTAGGGGATTTAATCCGATAAAGTTATTTAAAAGCATAAAAGCAATGGAAAAGATGCTGAAAAAGGAAAAATTTGATAGCATTTTTTATGGAACTCCAAACGCATCTTTTATAACATCATACGCTTCAAAAAAAGCAAAAATCGAAAAAAGAATCTATTTACAATGGGGGTATAGATATGTCGGCTTCAAAAATCCGATTCTTTATCGGATGGCCAAATGGATAGAAAGGAAAACCTTCAAACTTTCAACGCATTCTGTAATTGTTTCTAAAATGAATAGAGAAATTGCTATCAAAGAAAAATTTTGTAAATATGAAAATTCTGGTGTTGCTGGTGTTGGAGGCGTCGCAGGGGCCGATACATTTGTAACAGAAGCTCTGCTTAAAGAAAATAATCGCGATAAAATAAGACAAGAATATAACATTCCTGTTGATTCGTTTGTTTTTGGGTTTACTGGCCGCATTTGCACTGATAAAGGTATAAATGTATTAATCGAGGCTTTCTTATTAGTAAAGGATAAACATCCAAACGATAAAGTGGTTTTGGTGCTACAAGGACCAAACGATGTTCAAACAAAGAAAACTAGAAAAATAGTTTTAAAATCAAAGTTGAATCCGAACATTATTTTTATTGATAGGTTAGAACATTCAGAAGCATTGAAAGTGATGAGTACATTTGATGTATTGGTCCATCCAACATATAGAGATGGTTTTGGCACCACCATTGAGGAAGCTATGGCTTTACGAATTCCTTGCATAACAACAAATATACCAGGCCCTTCCGAGGTATTGGAAAATGGTGTCAATGGCACGCTTGTTCCTGTAAAAGATTCGTTTGCCCTTTCAAATGCCATGGATAAATATTTTTTAAATCCGTCGTTAAGAAAAGAACACGGAAGGAAAGCATATGAATATGCAATTAAAAACTATGGCATAGAAAAATGCACAAAAGAATATGTTGATTATTTAGAAAATTTAATTAAATAAGATGAAAAAAATTTTAATTTTTTCTATTCCTCCGATAAACAAGAACTCTAACAATACTTTTGAACTTTTATTTAAAAATTTGAAAGGGCAATTAGATTTGTCTTTTTTGTGCTGCAGAGACGGGAAAAATGATTCAGATGTTTTTAAAAAAATATATAGATTATCAGAGAAAAAAGCATATAAATCTATATTCAATTCTAAAATCGACGTTTTTGAAAAGCTTGGTAGTGATAATGTTGATGACGAATTAGAAATATATTCAAATAACAAACATTTTCACAACATTAAACGCATCGGCAGAGACCTTTTATGGGGTCTCTCTAAATGGAAAAAATCATCCCTATATAGTTTTTTGAAGAGAGAAAACTTCGATTACATCGTTGCCCCAAATGAAAACTCTCATTATTACTTAAATATTCTCAATTACATTTGTAAAAAAACAAAAGCAAAATTAATTTTATACACTTGGGATGATAATTTTACTTTCAAACAAAGACAAATTTCACCATTGTTTTTCTTTTACCGACTAGTTACTAGAATAAAGTTGCTAACTATTTCAAAAAAATATGCTTATAAACATTTATCGATATCCAAAAAAACGAAGGACGAGGCTGATGCATTTTTTGAATCAAATTCAATTATCATTAAAAAAAGCATTTCTGAGGTTTTGCCAAGCAAGAAAAAGGTTAACAACGAGACTTTAAGAATGATTTATGCTGGAAATCTCCTAAACGGAAGAGACAAGACTCTTTGCAAACTCGCATCACTATTAAACAAGTGTTCCTTCTCCGATAATGTTGTAATCGATGTTTACACTAAGAATGTTAGCAAAAACATTAAAAGAATTGTTCAAAACAATCATAACATTCGAATACACGACTCGATTGATCATTGCCATTTAATAACAGAGGAATCTTCGTCAAATATTGGACTGATGCTCGAATCGCTTTCTTGGACAAAAAGTAGAATTAGTAGACTTTCCATTTCAACTAAATTTACTGATTATATTTCTGCAGAATTGCCTATATTAGCAATAATGGACACAAATTCAGCAACATCTTTGGAGATTCAACAAAATCAATTGGGATTAGTTGCTCATACTAAGAAAGAAATAATAAGTGCTTTGCATAAAATCATCAACAAAGAAAACCTAAAGTTGTATGAGGCAGGAATTCATAGATATAAGCAGGATAATTTACCGAACAAACAAGACTCAATTGTAAATCAACTATTTGAATAATTTGATTATTTCCATTGAGAAACGCGATCTAATTTTTCTAAATCATCTGTAGACAAATGCCAATTCAAAGCCTCAATATTAGCGAGTAATTCGCTTTTATTCATTATTCCGACCAAAACAACAGAATCTTTTATGTTATCCAAAATAAACCTAATAGCAATGGATGCAACACTTTTGTTATACTTAGAAGACAATTTTTTCAGCTCCTCAACAATCATTAAATTATGTTTAAATTTATCCCCGTGAAAATTCACATATTCCGGTCTTAATCTACGGTCGCCTTCGTCAAAAACGGTGTTTTCATCGATGGTTCCGGTAAGAATTCCTTGACCCAGACTTCCCCAAGTTAACGGAATAATTCCAAGTTGATTTCGATATAGATTTAAAAAGGATTCATTTTTACGAGTAGCCAAGCTATATTCATCTTGAAGTGTAGAAAAACACTGCGGGAAAGATTCTATTTCATTTAAATCTTTTTCGGTAAGATTGCAAAGACCGTATGCCCTAATCTTGCCTTCTTTTTTGAGCGCCTCGAGCGTTTTTACTATATCCGATATCGGAGTAACACTATCTCGATAATGCATCTGATATAAATCAATGTAATCAGTTTGTAATCGCTTCAAACTATTATCTAAAGCTTCTCTAATCCATTCTGGAGAATTATCATAATATGTTTTTCCGTCTTTTGTCCTGCAGCCAAATTTTGTTGCGATAACAGCTTCTTTTCTTCTAGATCCAAGGGCTTTACCTAATGTTATTTCGCTTTGCCCTAAGCCATATATATCCGCAGTGTCAAAAAAGTTGATGCCATTATCGAGAGCCGACTGAACAGCAATTATGAAGTCTTCTTCTTTTGATTTTCCCCATCCATATCCACCCATAGGGCAGCCACCAAAACAGATTCTAGATACACGAATATTAGTATTTGGTATAACAACAAAATCATCTTTAAGCATAAAAAGTACCTCTAATTGTTTTTTATATTTCTATATAACTCAAAATATTTTTCACACATTTTGTTTTTTGAAAAAAGCAAAGAGCGTTCGATACATCTTAATGAAACATCTGCTTTCTTTTTTCCATATTTATAAATGGACTTTATTAAGCCATCAAAATCACCACATTCAACCACAGCTCCACAAGTATTATCAATAGCTTCGGGAGAACCTCCGGAATTATATGTTATTACCGGCGTCCCACAACTGAGTGCCTCAACATTCGTTAAGCCAAAAGTTTCTTCTTTTGTTAAATTAACAAATATATCAGCGGCAGAAAATATTTCAGCAAGTTTTATCTGATTTGTTTGCCGTTCTATACAAGTAACATTAGAAGGAATCTTTATATTGTTATCGACATTGCCAACTAAAATTATATTGATCGATTTATCAATCATTGAAGCAAGATTCAAAAAATCCATAATTCCCTTTTCTGCCGTAAAATTAAACGCCACTCCAACAACATTAATACTTTCTTCTTTAAAAACTTCTTTAAAATGAATATTTTGAACGGGTCTAAAAATGTTTTGATCTATACCACAGTGAATAATCTGCATGTCCTTCTTTTCTAAAAACGAATTAGAAGCCATTTGTTTTATCCACTGTGATGCAAAAATAAAATGAATTCGCTCAAAACTTGAAAAAATAATTTTTTTTGAATGGAAATTAAAATTAGATTTGTCAAAGAAAAAACTAAATTGTTTCCAAACAGGGCATTTTTTGCATTCACTTTTCCATTTGTAGCAGTTAATAAACGAAAAGTGCGGACAATAACCGGTAAATGCCCAACAATCATGAAGAGAATAGCAGACTTGAATGTTTGTTTGAGAAAGGTAGCTAAAAAGCGTTTTTAAATCGCAATTATGGGAATGCAAGTTGTGCAACTGAACTATATCAGGCTTTTCTTTTTTTAAGAAACGGATGATTCTCTTTGTGGCCACTTTTCCTTCAAAACCGTATTTGCCCAATAAATGAGAATGAATTGAAAACATAATCCTCTCAAATTTATTCATATATTTTTTTGTTCCGCTATCACTGGTTTTACCGTCAGAATACAGCACAAAACTATCAACGCCTTTTGACAACAAAAATTCGTGAAGATCTTTAGTGATTTTCCCGGTGCTTCCAACATTATATGTGCAATTAATTTGTACAACTTTCATATTTAAATATCGATTTGATAATAATCCTTTCTGTTGTTTGTTAAATTTTGACCTCTTGACTTTTTTAAATAATGGCCTGCCAAAAGACCACCAATTAATAAAAGTATGCCAAATGAAACATAAACAAGCGAATATACTGGCGAACCAACTATATGAATTCCAAACCAGACTTGACCACTATTAATTATCTTAGCCAACCAAAAAAGGAACAGGACAACAAAAATAGAAAGACAAACAAAAGGGAGATTCCTCAGAGCTTTTATTATGTTTGATTTGAATAATAAAAATGAACAACAAAATCCTATAACAAAATAGAAAACGACAAAAAGTAAAGGTATAAACTGTGGAACACCTGACGAATTGTTATACACAACAACAGCTTCATTCTCAAGCCAACTATTATCGCAAAAATTTAACTTAATGTACGCCTTCTCGGAAAAAGGAGGTATCCATGATTCAGAATAAAATATCTTTTTGAAAAGTGAATAACTCGTATTAAAAACATCTTTGATTTTAATAATCATCTTCTCATATTCAAATTTAGTCGAAAAATTAAGATGATTCGCAACAATATAACAGTCATTATCACCATAATTGTTTAATATAGATTCATTCGAGCAAACTCCGGCAACAATTAATTCGCGGTTCAACTTAGGATTAGTAATGCTAAGGCCAATTACATCATCAAAGCTTTGAGAAGGAAATAATGATTCACAGAATCCTTTAGAAATATATGCGTAATTAATTGGATCGGACTCATTTAAATTATATGTATTGAAATAATCAGGGCTGAATGAACCAGATATTAGTTTTAAATCAAAAGGTATTTCGCTGTCCTTTCCACGCCCTGAAACACCGTACAAAGTAGGCCCTTCAAATGAAAACTCTTCAGAATAAAACAACTCTTGATAGGAGTCCCAAGTTAAAAAAACAGAATTGTTTTGTATGCTTGATAAAATAGCAACAGCTTGTTTGTTGTTTTTAAAGAATGGTTCTATTTTATTTGTTGGTCCCATCTCAAATAAAACCCTTCCTGTTTTACTCTCTTTTTTACACGATGATAAGTTTGATGAAATAAACTCAGCAACATCCAAATGCCCAAAATTAGTAAATCCGAAAACCATACAATTTGAAAAGAGAATAGTCAACGAAATGGCCATTAATTTAAGAGCGCAAATTAATATTTGCTTATGTTTTTTTAAGAAATTAACGAATCGCATATGGAACAAGCCCTAAAGCAGGAACAGAATAAATAAAATAAAGAAAGAAAACGCCTAAAATCGCGCAATATGAGAGTGTTTTTAATTTTATATTTTTAAAACAAATAAAAAAGTGCATGACAAAGCATGATACGCCTAAATAGAAATACATAGAATATCGTGGAAGGACTAATGAAAAACTATTGCATGCCATAAATGATAGAGACACGAAAACAAGAAGTATATTTTTGGAATCAATTTCCTTATAATCAAATGACAAAAATTTCAATTTATTGTTTAACCAATCTGATATCTTAGGGCAGCCAACGAATAAATAATAAATAACTAAAAGCATTAGAGTTAATATGAAGGTAATGCTTATTCTATACGTATCAAAAACATATGCTACATATGTATAAAAACTTACTAGATATACACCTTTCTTAATAACCATTGGAATAAATAACAAAAGAGGCAACAAGAAAATGAAATTATTTTTTGTTACAGGAATCATAAAAATTAATGGTACTAAAAGCATTATTAAACTAGAAGAATGAAAACCAATTGAAACAATATTTAAGGCATAATAAAGGATAATTTTCTTTTTTATATTCCATCCAGGATAAAGGAGCCAATAAATGGCTAAAGTCATCAAAGCCATACTCATTGTTTGCCTAATTCCACTAAAGGACATGTTAAAAAATCCAAGAAATAAAAACAAAGCGAAAGCAAACATGCTGAATTCCAATTTTCTAAAGGAGAAAAAAATGCAGGTGGCAATAATAGAATAATAAAAAAACCTAAACACCACTTCACTTACTTTAAATACACCTGAGAAAAGTGTGACTAAACTATAAAAAAGGTACTCTGGCCTATTGTTTCCAATTATTATCTTGGCTTGATTCAAATTTTTACATGCCTCATATGTCTTAGAATATACAGATGTGTCTAGTCCCACATTAGATGAGCGAATGCTCGCAAAAATCACATAAACTACCAAAACAATAATAAATGCTATTTGTGTTATTTTTTTTCTTTTGATAAAGTAATCAAAGATTGCCAAACCAACTACAAGCAAACCAAAAAGAATATAAAACAACCTTGATGCAAAAAAACTCATCATTAGTTGCTTCTCCCTTCCACTTCATCTTTGCCGCGGAAAGCTTGAAAAATCGTTTTGAAAACTATTTTGATATCAAACCAAACATTAAACCTTTTTACATATTCTCCATCAAATTTGGCTTTAATAGGAATTGGTAGGGTATCTCTTCCATTGCATTGCGCCCATCCAGATAAACCCGGTCTAACAAGATTGGCATTAAATTTATCTCGTTCTTTTATTAAATCATCCTGATTCCATAAAGCTGGTCTAGGTCCAATTATAGACATTTGCCCAACAATATTAAATGCTTGAGGTATTTCATCAAGCGATGTCTTTCTTAAAAACTTCCCAAATTTTGTAATATGAGCATCTGGGTTTTCTAATAGGTGCGTCGCAACATCGTGAGGTGCATCTATTTTCATAGTTCTAAATTTCAACATGTTAAAGATTTTTTTATTTTTACCAATTCTTTGTTGTTTAAAAAAAATAGGACCTTTCGAAGTTGCTTTTACAACTATTCCAATAATCAAATATAGTGGTGAAAAAACAATAATGGCTAAAAGCGATAAGAAAATATCCAACAATCTCTTGAACGGCAAATAAACTCTTTGTCTAACAGAAAATGGGCTGGATTCTTTTTTCATCACTTATTCTCCGTGATAGTATATGTATCAATTATGGTTGCTAAAAGTTTCTTAATTTCATCGTTTTTATCCAATTCAAATACGGCACTTATATCTTCTATTTCTTTAGGAATAGGTTTAATGCAGCCCTTTTTCTCAATATAGATTCTTGAGTTAGCAGTCTTTGTCTGATGTTCAGAATCAAGAAGCAACTCTTCAAACAACTTTTCTCCAGGTCTTAAGCCTGTTTCAACAATTTTTATATCTACATTAGGAACCAAACCAGCTTGCCTTATCATTTTTTCGGCCAAATCAATAATCTTGACCGGTTTGCCCATATCAAGAATAAAAATCTCGCCCCCCTCGGCAAACAACCCACATTGAAGAATTAAAGAAACGGCTTCAGGGATAGTCATAAAATACCTGATAATTCTTTTATCAGTAATTGTAATTGGCCCACCGACTTCAATTTGTTTTTTGAATAAAGGCACTACACTACCGTTGCTTCCTAAAACGTTTCCGAATCTGACGGCGGCGTATTTAGTTGAGTCAGATTTATCAGAAAAATACTGGATGACAGTCTCAGCAAAACGTTTTGTGGCACCCATAACATTTGTTGGTCTTACCGCTTTATCTGTAGACACTAAAACCATTTTGCTAACTTTATATTTATCTGCCAATCTTGCAACATTATAAGTTCCAATAACATTTGTGCGAATAGCCTCGGCGGGACTATCCTCCATTAAAGGGACATGTTTGTATGCGGCGGCATGATAAACAAAATTTGGCTTAAATTTCTTGAAAATTTGTTCCATTCTTTTTTCGTTATAAGTTGAACCAATTAAAGTGACTAATTCAACATCATCGATCTTTTGCTCTCTTATTTTCCTGACTAATTCCATCTGAATATCGTAAGTAGAGTTTTCATAGATATCAAACAAAACCAAAGTTTTTGGATGTGCATTAAAGATTTGTCTCACTAATTCTGATCCGATAGATCCGCCAGCTCCAGTCACTAAAACAATTTTTCCACGAAGCATATTATTGATTTCATGATTGTCTAAAATAATTGGTTCTCGGCAAAGTAAATCATCAAGGTTAACATCGATTATTCTTGTGTCGTTTGGCCCTTGCATCTCAGTTAAAAGGGGCATTCTACGAACTCTAACATTGCTTGAAGAAAGAATATTTAATATTTCTCTCAGCCTCTCTTCTCTAAGATCAGCAATTGCTATAATAACTTCTTTGACGTTATATTTTGTAATAATTCCGTTAATGTTTTCGATTGGGCCCTCAACAGGAATGTTTGAAAACATCCTTCCAATTTTCTTTTTATCATCATCCACCATCACTACAATTCTATGTAAATTGTTTCTGTTGAATCTGCTGTCATCAACAACTATTTTTGCCGCTGAGCCAGCACCAACAACAAGAGTTCTAATTGTTTTTTTAGAATGAATTCCACTTTGAAATAAAGTAAGCAAACGAGGGGCAAGTCTCTCTGCAATCATCAATACTATCAGCATAATTGTTGCAAGACCCCAGCTCAGTATTTCCGGCCATTGAAAGAATAGGTATCTATTAGGTACAAAAAGAATAGTTAGAAAACCGGTTAATGAAATTGATAAAGAAATAATTGATACTTTGAAAGCATCAACTAATGAAAAATTTGTGGATAAAATGTCATAAACCCTTAATATGAAAAAAAGAAAAATATGAATAAAAGCCAAAACGCCTGAATAAATCAAAATACTAATTATTTGAATATTTGTAAAAGACGAGAATCCAAGAACACCAGAATATCTAAAAGTAAATAAACCAAAAGTAAATGCTAAAATAGCATCAACTAACACATACAATAATTTGACCCAAAATTTTCTTTTCATTATTTTATCCCAATCAATCACCAATTATTCTAAATTCAATATAAACAAATACAATTTGCAGTATTCCTATCATATATGATGTTTTTATTTAAAACAATAAAAATATATCATATGTTGTTTTGAACTCCTATAATCATACCATTTATTTTTCTAAAACGAATTCCAGTTTTTCAAAATTTCGGCCTCGCGTATTTTTGAGGTAGGCCCACCGGTACTCTCAAATACTTTGTATTTGCAGACCGGGGGGGAGTCATTTTGTTAAAGAACAAGGAACAAAAAGAACAAGAATTTCTATAAACTACTAAAACGCGTTTTTAATTATCTCTACTGAATTAAATTCACATTTTGGCTTTGTTATATATTTCTTGTTCCCGTTGTTCTTGTTCCTACTTTTTTCTAGTGTAGTATCGCTGTTTAGAATAAGGACCCATGACCTTTGATTTACCTGTTTTCTCCCATCCTGATATCTGAGTCATGATTAGAGATATTGCATTTGACTCCGTTTTATCAAAGTCAGCTTTATCTTTATTGAAGCATTCCACCCAGATTTCCATAGGACATACTTCTTCTCTTTGATAGATAGCAGGACCAAATGCCTTATCTGGGATATAGTTACTATCAAACTCTTTGTTGAAGTAATACTGCCTATCCGCCATAGAGAGTTCATCCCAGTTATCAGGAAGGAGCTCATTAAGATACTTCTCCACTATGCCAACACGATCATCTTTTTCCATAGCGTTATTTTGATATTCAGCAGCAGTATCAAGGAACTCACCTTTTAAATATAGCTCTTCACCATTAACGTAATAGTGTCTAGCTTCAGCCCATAATTGGTCTTTGAACTCTTTAGTAAAATTGAAACTAGGAATAACATTCTTGGAATTAATCTTTATTATCCAAAAACGCCTATTACCAGTTAAGTCTCTAAGGTAGCCTTGTTCTCCATTAACTGTAGCAAAGATAATGCATTGTCTCGGATGTCTTTCTACATGTTTTCCATAGGAAGCTCTATATTTGTCTTCTGTTGTTGAAATAAAAGATTTAACTTTCTCAATATCAGCTTTCTTCATTCCGGCAAGTTCTTGAATCTCAATAACCCAAAAGCCTTGGATTTTCTCTCCTGCCTTTTTTGAATCTTCCATGTCAGATAGTTGTAACGAATCTGAGAAGAAATCCTCATCCACTAGCGATTTGATAATTGTGGATTTGCCAACACCTTGCTTGCCATCAAGGACAATGATGTTATCAAACTTAATACCTGGTTCGTAGATACGTGCAACTGCGGCCGCAAACCATTTTCTAGTTACTTCACGAGTGTAGTCATTATCATCAGCGGCTAAGTTCTTAATAAATAAGTCCTCTACTCTTTTAATCCCATCCCATTTAGGAAGATTGTCTAGATATTCTTTCACTGGATTAAACGATCTGTCCTCGGTCACCTTTTTGAAGGCGTTGTCATAGTTCCTATCACTGAAGTCGGTATAGTGCTTAGCAATATAGATTTTTAGTTGAGAATCATCGTGATCTCTCCAATATTTAGAAGATGTTGCTCTTTGCCAAGGGACTTCTCCTCTTACTTCCGCTGTTTTAGCTAAAGTGTTATATGCGATATTTTTAAGCTTTTCATCATTTTTAAGAATAATTACTAAGTTGTTAACGTCGTTACAAATCGACCCATCATCATTAGTGGTTAATTGTTTCATCCAAGAATAATCTTCGTTATCACCAAAGTCTTCCTTAATCGATTTAATGTTTTCTTCAGCGATTAGATTCTTGACCTTTTCATCATTTCTAGCGAAGTCCACCATCTTTTTAAATGAAGGCTTATCATCACCAAATAGATGAATACGGACAAGATTAAAGGCGCTTAGAGTTTGCCCCACCGCTGGGTCATTAGCGTGATGAGAATAAAACAATTTATCATCATAATTAATCGCACCAGCAACACTACTAGAAGGAATATATTTATAGCGGTTACCACCAGCTCCATCATAAATATCACCTAAGAAAATGTCGATGGCTTCACTAATCGAATAGGCTCTATTGAACGCTCCCACTATGCCATCCTTAGTTAATGGATCAGCTTGTTTTCTTCCTGGTTTACCACTACTCACATGAGTCTCTTTTGCTTTTTTAGGAAGCGAAGTTAAATCATTCCAATTTGGGTATTTTGCTAGAAAAGAGTCAGGATTTAATAGGTTTTTCTCAACTTTTCGATAAATGTAATTGCCATCACTTGGTGTTGAAGGCCAGTACATTAATTGATTAGTTGTGAAGCTAACAGGATCTACTTGTTCGATGCCTATTTCATCAGCAAGCAACCTAGATATTGCGACATATTCATCGCCTTCTACATCTCTGCTTAAAGGGATAATTATTCTAAATCTAGGTGAGTCATCTCTATGCCCATGCGTGGAATAAAGGCAACTT
>Ga0208195_1000504_pt1 | contig 50427 bp, 36 predicted proteins | sample AD_UKC077_MetaG_FD_184441 | JGI IMG/M metagenome (GOLD analysis project Ga0208195, IMG submission 184441) | Active sludge microbial communities of municipal wastewater-treating anaerobic digesters from USA - AD_UKC077_MetaG (SPAdes) (version 2) | ecosystem: Engineered > Bioreactor > Anaerobic >... | reverse complement strand
GGGGAGTGAAAGTTGCTCTGGGGAGATAGTTTGCTCTGGGGAGTGAAAGTTGCTCTGGGGAGTTATTTTGCTCTGGGGAGTGAAAGTTGCTCTGGGGAGTGAAAGTTGCTCTGGGGAGTGAAAGTTGCTCTAGGGAGTGAAAGTTGCTCTGGGGAGTGAAAGTTGCTCTGGGGAGTGAAAGTTGCTCTGGGGAGATAGTTTGCTCTGGGGAGGAAAGTTGCTCTGGGGAGGCAAGTTTTGCTCTGGGGAGTGAAAGTTGCTCTGGGGAGTGAAAGTTGCTCTGGGGAGTGAAAGTTGCTCTGGGGAGATAGTTTGCTCTGGGGAGTGAAAGTTGCTCTGGGGAGAAAAGTTGCTCTGGGGAGATAGTTTGCTCTGGGGAGTGAAATTTTAAATACGTAGAAATACGTAGAAACGCGTAAGAATACATAGAAACGCGTAAGAATACATAGAAACGCGTAAGAATACATAGAAACGTGTAAAACGCGTAGTGCAAACTTGCTCTGGGGAGTGAAAGTTGCTCTGGGGAGTTATTTTGCTCTGGGGAGTGAAAGTTGCTCTGGGGAGGAAAGTTGCTCTGGGGAGATAGTTTGCTCTGGGGAGTGAAAGTTGCTCTGGGGAGAAAAGTTGCTCTGGGGAGATGCTCTGGGAAGAATTTGCTCTGGGGTGGGAAATTTTCTCTATGTGTGGGGAAAATGATAGAACTACTCTGAGAATGATTTATCCTCAAAGTAGTTTTTATCAATTTTTGAAATGAAAGTATTATTATTTTTCTATTTGTTTGATAAAATTTTGAAATGACTATGAAAGTATTATTGTTTTTCTATTTGTTTGATAAAATTTTTTAACATTTCAGAAAGGGAGTGTTGTTCATGCCCAAGACGTTCAAGTCGTTTTCTTGTTAAGTTGTCTACAATACCAGTTTCTTGGATTTCTTGGTAGATTGCTTCTGTTTTATTTTTAATTTCAATTTGGATTTCTCGGATCATTTTAAGTTCTGATGCTGAGGGAATCATTTGGGGTTTTGTTTCACCACCACTATTGTCTTGTTGCTGTTGCTGTTGTTCTTTTCGTTGTTTTTGTTCTTTTTGTAATGTTCCTATTAGTTTTTCTAAGTTTTGTTGGATTTCTTCTTGCAGAGATTGTGTTATAAGACCTGTGTCTTTTTGTCGGAAGTTTTCTAATATATCTTGCATGTCTTCATGGATTTGTTTACAAATCCAAATAAAAACTTGACTTTCTTCTTTTTCAAGCATTTCTAAGACTTCTTGATTTTTTTCTATGAGTGATGTTTGAGCGGGAATAAGTTTTCTTCGTAGTGTAATAAGGTCTAATCGTGTGACTCCATATTGTTGGATTCGTTGGTCTAGTTCTTTTGTTTCCTGCATAGTTTTTTTATGGTCTTCTAAGATTTCTTTTAATTTTTGTTCTAGATTGAACATAATTTTTTCTTGTCGTATTTTTTCGTATTCCCATTTTTCTTTTTCTAGTTCTTCTTGTGCTTTTTTAAGATATTCTAATGCTTTTTCTTGCTCTTCTTGTGTGGCTGATACGTCTTGTTCTTGCATTTTTCTTCGTGCTTGTTGCATTTGTTGATTGGCTTGTGAAAGTGATTTAGAAGGTTGTTTTTTCTTTGCTTTATCCATTTTCCTTTTAAGTTCGTCAAGTTGTTTTCGTAAGTTTTCTTGTTTTCTAGATAGATTATCTAATTTGAGTCTTTGTTTGAAATCTAAATCTTCTTGCTTAATATCATCTAAATCTTTTTTCATGCTAGATAAGTCTTGGCGTGCGTCAAAATTTTCTTGTTTTGCTTTTTTTAGTTGTTTTTCTTGTGTGTTTTTTTGACTTTTTTTCAGTCTTTTATATGCTTTTTCTGCTTTTTCTTTTGCTTTTTTTAGTCTTTTTTTGTTTTCTTGGTGTACATTTGTTTTATTTTGTTCATTTTCTAATTGTTCGATGAATTTTTGTAAATTTTGTAAATTTTTTTCTTGTTGTGTTAGAAGTTTTTTTTGTGTTTGATCATCGCTTTTATTTTGTAAATTTTTGATTGTTTTCTGTAGCCTTGTTAATGCGTCTTGTTGTGATTTCTGAGCTTCTTTAAATTTTTTGTTTTGAATCTCTTCAGTGGCTTTTCCCATATCTTTACTAATTTGTTTCATTTGTTGTGCTGCTTGTTTTATATTGTCTTGATTTTGTGTATTTTGTTGTGCCATATTTTCTAATAGTTGTGCTGCTTGTTTTGCTTGTTGTTCTAAATTTTCTTGTTGTGCCTCTGTTTCATGTTGTTGTTTATTTTGATTTTGCATTATATTATTCATTTTATCTGATGTTTTTTGCAAATTTTTTAAAGCATTTAAAGCATTTTGTAAAGATTTTTCAATGTCATTTTTTTCTAGATTTTCTATAGTGTCTTGCATGTCTTGGGAAGCATTTTGTGAAGCTTCTTGTATTTCTTCTTGTCCTTTTGGAATTGCCATTTTATCTAATGATTTTTGTATTTTTTGCAAGGAGTCTTTAAGTGTTTTCTGTTCTTTTTGTAAGGAGCTTGGCGAATCTTGATTTGTTAAAGTGTTGTTCAATTGTTCTAAAGCATCTTGGAATTGTTGGTCTAAATTTTGTTGTGTTTTGTTGTCTTGTTGCATTTGTGTTTCTGCATTTTGTGCCATTTCTTGGAGTTTGTTTTGCAAATTTTTAGGAATATTTGTGTTTTGTGCCATTTTTTGTAATTCTTTAGATAAATCAAATTGATTTTGTGGTTCGTTCTTATCTATTGGTTTAGATGGTATTAAATTTTGTTGTGCTGTTTGTAAGTATTCTAAAGCTCGTTTTTGCATTTGTGCTGTTTGTTCTGTGTCTTTTTGGTTTAATGCTTGCTCGGCTCGTTTCATCACATTTTGTGCATTTTTTAGCCATTCCTGTACTTGTTTTGTCTCAGGTATATTTTGTAATTGTTGTTGTAGTTGTTGGTTTTCTTCTTGGTGTTTTATTTGTTGTTGTTGTAGTTTTGGAATTTGTTGTTTTATTTGGTTTGTAATTTGTTCGTTATTTGCCAATTGTTTTTGTATTTCATCTAAGGCTTTTTGAGCTTGTTTTTGGTATTCTTGTGCAGTTTCTGTTTCTGCATTTCTCAAATCTTGACTTGCATTTTGCATTTTTTCCATGGCTTTTTCAAGTTGTTCCCCTAGATGTTCTTGTTTTGCTTTTTTTAGTGCATCTGATAATTCGCTTGTATCTCTTGCTATACGCATTTGTGCGTTGGCCAATTTATTTAAGTATTGTGGATCAAAATTTTCCTGCTCGATTGCTTTTTTCAGTACATCTTGTGCTTGCTGTTGGCGTTGGCTAATTTTGTTTAATTTTTCAGATGCTTGTAATATTGTATTAGTTTCTTCTGTTTCTTGTTGTGTTTTTTGTTGTTTTTGAATTAGATTGTTTAAATTTTTAGCAAGTTGTTGTTTTGTCATTGGTTGTTTAGACTTTGTTTCCAGCACAGATTGTTGAGCTTTTTGTAAGTGTTGTAATGCTTCTTCTTGGTGTTGGATTGTTTGTTGCATTTCTTCATTTTTTAATGTTTTTTGTGCCTGTTGCATTTGTTGTGTTGCTTGATCAATATGTTTTTGTGCTATTTCTTGATTAGGAATTTCATCATTATTATGAATTTTTTCTTGCAATTGCTCTGTTTCTAATTGATGTTGTTTTTGTTGTTTGAGTAGATCTTTTAAAGTTTCAGACATGTTTTGCAACTGTTCTTGTGTTATGTTAGGGTGAGACTGTTTTAATAAATCATGGGAAGCTTGTAAGAAGTCTAAAGCTTGTTTTTGTTGTTCTTCGGCTTTGTTTATATTATTTTGTTGTAAATTTTGTTCTGCTTGTTTCATTTTTTCTTGGGCAGTTTGCAAAAATTGTTGGCTAACACTTGTATCTTGAGGTAGTTGTTGCATCCATTGTTTAAATTTTTCCACTTGTTCTTTTAATTGTTTTTGTTCGTTCTGTATTTGGTGTAATTGTTCTAAGGCATGTAATTTATTTTCTGCTAGTTGTTCTTGTTTATGTGTCCATTCATTTAATTTATCTTGTGCTAGTTGTTCTTGTTTATGTGTCCATTCATTTAATTTATCTTGTGCTAGTTGTTCTTGTTTATGTGTCCATTCATTTAATTTATCTTGTGCTAGTTGTTCTTGTTTATGTGTCCATTCATTTAATTTATCTTGTGCTAGTTGTTCTTTCTTTGGTAATTGGTTTTGTTGTTCTTCTAGTGAACTTATTTTGTCATGTAGTATATTTTGAGCTTGTTGCAATTTTTCTAATGCTTGTTGTTGCTGTCCTGTAGCTTGTTGTTGCTCTTGATAGGCAAATTGCGAATTGTTATTTTCTAAATGTTGTTTTGCATTTTGCATCGATTGTTTTGCATTTTGCATCGATTGTGTTGCATCTTGCATTGATTGTTTTGCATTTTCTATTTGTGTTTGTATCTTTTGGTCGCTATTTCTATCATTTTGTAATTGTTTGGCAAGTTGTTGTAATATATTTATTTTTTCAGGTATTTTATTTTGTTTGTCTATTAAATTTTGCAATTTTGTTTCTGTTGTTTTTTGTTCTTTAGCACTTGCTATTTCTTTGGTTTCTTGGTTATCCATGTAATTATCAATGTCTAAAAATTCTTGGGTAGCTTGCAAATATTCCATGGCTTTTTGTTGCTCTTTTAGTGCTTGTTGTGTATTTTGATTTTCTAAATTTTTTTGAGCTTGTTGCATATTTTTTTGAGCTTGTTCTATCCATTGTTGGCTATCTTTTGCATCTTGATTTTGTATTTGTTGTTGTAGTTGTAGTGCTTGGTTATGCAAATTTTTTTGTTGTTGTGCTAGATCGGGCAATTGTTTTTGTAATTGTTGTTGCAATTCTTGATTTTGATCAAGTTGTTGGGCTATTTCATCTAATATTTTTTTTGCTTGTAGTTGTTTTTTTTCTGGAGTTTCTGTTTCTAAGGAACGAATTTCTTTTGTTGCCTGTTGCATGTTTTCTTGAGCTGTGTATAATTGTTTTTCAATTTCTTTTATTTCAGATTGATTTGTCTGTTGTAATTTATTTGCTAATTTGGCAACATCTCGAGCAATTTTATTTTGAATAGTGGTAAGTCGTCTCAAGTGTTTTGAATCAAAATTTTTATTTTTTTTTGTATTTTCAATTTGTTCTAATATCTGTTGCTGTCGATCAGATAGATCTTGCATTTCTTGTTTGGCACTTTGCAAAGAATGGATTTGTTCTGTTTTTTGTTGTGTATTTTGTTGATTTTGAATTAAATTTTGCAATTCTTGAGGTATATTTTTTTCTGCTTTGTTTTCACTTTGTTTGTTGTTATTACGAGTGATTTCTTGTTGAATTTCTTGATTTTCTTGTTGAATGTTTTTTTGTTCTTGGATGATATTTTGTAATTGTTGTTGCAATTCTTGTTTTAATGAACTAGATTTTGTATTTTGCTTTAGTTCTTCTTTTTTCTGACTCTGTTGTGTTTCTTGTTGTTTTTGGCTTTTATCGAATTGTTCTTGTTCATTTTTATTTTGTATATCTTTATTTTGTGCAGTTTGTTTTAAAATATTTTGTAATTCTTCTTGACTATATTCTTTTTTTTCTAATGAATCTTGTTTTTGAAATTGTTGTACTTTTTTTTGTAAATTTTGTTGATTTTGAATTAAATTGTCTAATTGATTCGTAATTTCTTGCATCTGTTTTTGATTGTCTATACCTTGTTTTGTTTCTTGTAGTTGTTGATGCATATTTTGAAAAGATTTTGTATTGATATTTGTTTTTTGTTGATTTTTAATCAAAAAATCCAATTGTTGTATGAATTGGTGGGAAGTCATTTTTTCTTGATCTTCTATATTGAATTTATCTTTATCTTTAAATAATTGATTTTTTTTATCCCACAATTCTTTTAGTTGTTGTTGAAATTGTTGTAAGCGTGATTTATTATCTAATTTTTCTGTCAACTGTTTTTGTTGTTGTGTAAGGTTTTCCAAATCTTGTTTTTGTTGTTCCCATGTTTCTTGCGTATTTTGATTTTGTTGTTCTAATTGTTCTGTGTTTTGCATTGTTTTTTGTTGTTGACTCATTATATCTTCAATAGTGTGTTGCATTCGTGATTCAGGATTATCTTCTTGTTGTTCCCATTGTTCTAAGGCATTTTGTATTTGTTGATTTTCATCTAGTAATTTATCTGTATTTCTTTGCAATTCTTTTAGATTTTCATCTAAATCTTGTTTTTGCTGTTCTTCTATTTCACGCATTTCTTCTAAAAGTTTTCGTTGTTCTTCAATTATTTTTTGAGATTCATTATCTAATTCCTGCAATTCTTCTAAATTTTTTTGCCATTCTTTAGGTGGTTCTCTGTCTAGCAATATATCTTTGATGGTTTCTATTTTTTTTTCCACTTGGAGAGATTGCTCAAAAGCTTTTCGAACTTGAATATCGTTATTCTTTGGTTTAAATAAATTGATCAAATTTTGAACTTCTTGTTCTAAAGGCACTTCATCATTATCACTAGAAAAGCGTTCTTTGATTTGTTCCAAAGCATTTTTAATACGTTGTGCCTCATCATATCTATTTTGTTTAATTAATGTTTGTTCTACTCGTTCCATTTTTTGAATAAGATCGTGTAGTGCACTTTTTATTTTTTCTTGGTCAATTGTCATTTTTCGAATTACGTTCATATCCTGACTACTTATGCAGGATATGATTACAAAAAAAAGCAAAATAATCGCTTTCATATCATCCTCTCCAATACCTAAAATTAATTCATAAATATAAAACAGATTTATTATAACAAATAGAAAAATATAAAAGAACATAAAAAAAAGTAGCTATAAAACATAGCTACTTTTTTTTAAATGAATTTATTTTTTTATATGTTTTGAATGAAATTTATCTTATCATATTATTTTCGTAATGGAACAATAATATATTGATAACCTGTTCTTGTAATAATTAATAAGAATGCTTTATTTTCATTCAATTTTAAAGCTTCTCTAACATCAGCAATCGTAGAAACGTTTTTTCTATTGATTTGGGCAATCACACTATTTTCTGAAATGCCATATCGACGGAGTTGACTATCAGCAAATATTTCTTTAATCAACAAACCTTTTGAATGTCGAAGTCTTAGTTGTTTACTTATTGCTGGAGTGACTTCTTGCAAGATAACACCTAGTTCTTCAAATGTTGCTATATCTGTGAATGTATTTTCTTCATTACCAGATTGTAATTCTTGATTTTGATTTGCAGCATTACCAATAGTGACATTGATTAAGAGTTCTTGGTTATCACGATAAATAGTAAGTGTCACAACTTGATCCACAGGAGTTTCTGCTACTAAGTTGCGTAAATGGATACTATCTTCAATATCTATGCCTCTGTATCTTGCAATGATATCGCCTGTTTGAATGTTTGCTTTTTCCGCTGGACTGTCTTTAGCTACCTCAACGACAACGCAACCTTGAGAACGAGGAAAACCAAAGCCTTGTGCCATTTCTTGATTAATTTCTTGAATAGTAACGCCTAACCAACCTCGTGTGACTTTTCCTGAAATCATGAGTTGGTTCGCGATGGTGCGTACCATATTAGAGGGAACTGCAAATCCAATTCCTAAAGAACCGCCTGTTTTGCTAAAAATAGCAGTATTCATACCAATGACTTCGCCATTTAGATTCAGAAGGGGACCGCCTGAATTTCCTGGATTAATAGCAGCATCTGTTTGAATAAAATCTTCATAATCAGCAATGCCCATATTAGCTCGACCTTTAGCACTAATGATGCCTGCTGTTACTGTTTGATTCAGTCCAAAAGGATTGCCTACAGCAATGACCCATTCTCCTACAGATAATTTATTGGAATCGCCTAAAGAAATAAAAGGAAAATTTTCTCCTTCAATTTTTATAACTGCTACATCTGTTTTTTCATCTGCACCAATGACTTTTGCTTTGAATTCTCGTTTGTCCGAAAGAACAACTTTGATTTCATCTGCATCTTTGACAACATGGTGATTGCTTATAATATAGCCGTTAGGATGTATGATAAATCCTGATCCCATGCCAGAAGGACGCAATTCTTTTTTGTCTTGTTGTTCCTGTCTTGGAGTTTTTGGTTGATAATAGGGAAGTCTATCTTGGAAAAAACGACGAAATAAATCAGAACCAAAAAGATCTTCCAATGATTGAGTGCGTGAAGAAACTTCTTTACTAATTGTAATATGAACTACTGCAGGAGTGACGTTTTTGCAAACATCTACAAACATATTCGAAAAATTTTGATATGACTGAAGATTTTGTTGTTGAGCTTGTGGAGTTGTTAAACAGATAGAAATTATTATAACTGCTATAACAAGGAATTTTTTTAACATAGGAATTTTCTCCTTTATTGTAAAACTTAGTTGTTTCCTATTTTATATTTTAAAACTTATTTTGTATTTTAAAACTTAGTTGTTTCTATTTTGTATTTTACTCTAATTATGCCTTTTTTTTGAGTAAAAGAAAGAATTTTTTCATAATATTTTAAAATTTATTAATAAGATGTTTTCTTTCTTAGAAAATACGAAAATTATTTGGATTTGTTAGCAATTTTTTTAAATTATGGTATAATTGTTATATAAAAAATGAAAGGTAGACAATATGCAAGTATATTTATTTTTCTGTGTTTGTTTATTATTAGTAGCTTGTGGTAGTCCAAGGTACACATTTGACTATGCAACTACAAGCTCTACAGTATCTTCAATGACATTAGCACCTCCTTTAAAAATTGATATGGAATTTGAAGGATTTACGGATAATGTTGTTCCAAGCCTTTTATTTGAAATAAACTTTGAAAATACTGGAGATCAAATAATTGTTACAAATTCTAGTGAATATTATATATTAGATGATGAGGGAGTGAAATTTCAACCACAGAATGTATCTCCTACATTATCCATTGCACCCAAAACATCTGCAAAATTAAATTTAATTGTTCCTCTCCCTGCGAAATATAGTTTGCAATATGTAGGTTCCTTTCGTTTATTTTGGGATGTGGAATGGAATGGAAAAACATACAAGCATGTGAGCAAATTTTTACGTAAAATAGTACAATATAAATATATTGAAAAATGCACTCCTTATGACTATCATTGGGGTGTGCATCTATACTCTGATCCTTTTTATTGGCGTATGTACCATCGACCCTATTATCGTCACCATCGTCATCCCCACCGTAAATCAAAAAAATAATCATTTGGTATTTAGAATTATGAGGGAATATTATATGAATAAAATAGTAGAATGTATTCCAAATTTTAGCGAAGGTCGAGATCCCAAAGTTATTGATAAAATTATTGCTCAAATCCAAGCTGTTCCTGGAGTGTTTTTATTAGATAAAGAAATGGATGCTGATCATAATCGTTCTGTGGTAACGTTTGTTGGTTCGCCAGACGGTGTATTGGAAGCTGCGTTCAAAGCGATTGCACAAGCTAAAGACATGATTGATTTAAACAAACACCAAGGTGCACATCCTCGGATGGGGGCAACGGATGTTTGCCCTTTTGTGCCTGTACAAGGCGTAACTATGGAAGAATGTGTTGAGTTGGCTCATAAATTAGCAAAACGAGTGGGCGAAGAATTGCAAATTCCTGTATTTTTATATGAAGATGCTGCACAACGAGAAGATCGAAAAAATCTTGCTGCTATTCGTAAAGGTGAATTTGAAATGCTCAAAGAATGGATTGGAACAGATCCAGAAAAAACTCCTGACTATGGTCCTAACGCCATTCACCCAACTGCTGGTGCTATTGCTATTGGTGCTCGCTTTTTTCTAATTGCATATAATGTTAATTTGAACAGCTCAGAAGTTAAAATTGCAAAACGCATTGCCAAATCTATTCGTGAACGAGATGGTGGTTTCCCTTGTGTAAAAGCATTAGGGCTTGCTTTGCCAGAAAAAAATATGATTCAAGTTTCGATGAATTTAACAGATTATCGAAAAACATCGATGAAAACAGTGTTTGATGAAATCACAAAACAGGCAAATGAACAAGGTGTGGAAGTAGTTGAAAGCGAAATTATAGGCGTCATACCACAAAATGCGTTAGAAAGTACTCTTAAAGAAACTCTCAAAATTCGAGATTTTTCTTCTCAACAAATCATTGAAAATTGCTTTATGGCTCGCCAACAAGATCCACTTACAAGTCCTGAGGCTTTTGTGCAAGCAACTTGTAGTGGAACACCAACGCCTGGTGGTGGAAGTGTGTCAGCTCTAGCAGGATCTTTAGCAGCTGCACTTGGTCGTATGGTATATGAAATTACGAAAAAAAGTAAAAAATATTCTCACCAAGCTCCTGAGTTAGAACCAGTAGAAAGAAAATTACATTGTTTACAAGACCTTCTTTTTTTAGATGTACAAGAAGATAGCAAAGCATATGAAAGTTTTATGGAAGCTAGAAAACTTCCTAAAACAACAGATGAAGAAGTTGCAGAACGAAATAAGGCAATCGAAGATGCCACTATGAAAAGCATTCTTGTACCTATGGAAGTTATGTCTTCATCTTTAGCTATCTTGCATACGTTGCCTACATTAAAAGAAAAAGGCACACCCAATGCCATTTCTGATGTAGGAGTTTCTTGCCTTATGGCACATGCTGCTTTGGAAGGTGCTATGCTCAATGTATTGATCAATATTCCTAGCTTGCAAGATATAGAAGTCAAAAATAACATTCTCGATCGTTGCCTTAAAATGCAAGCAGAAGCTAAGGACTTAAAAGAAACTATTATGTTAAAAATTCATGAACTTTTATAGAATAAATAAAAAAACACAATATAAATAAATATATATAGAATTAATCAAAAAATAAATAAATATATATAGAATTAATCAAAAAATAAATAAATATATATAGAATTAATCAAAAAATAAAATATAGAAAAAATTGTCTCTCCAATAAATAAAAAGGAAATTGTATGCTCATTAAGGATTTATTAGCCAAAGAATCCATTCAAGAAGAACATGTAGTTGTGAAAGGTTGGATAAAAACGGCTCGACATTCTAAAAATTTATCATTTCTTGAAATTTCAGATGGCTCATGTTTTAAAGGCATCCAAGCAGTTGTAGAAGGAAATTTAGAAAATTACGATAGCGAAATTGTACGCGTCAATACTGGTTGTTCAGTGATTGTAACAGGGAAACTTGTTACTTCACCAGGAAAAGGACAAAAATACGAAATCCAAGCTGAAAAAGTCGAAGTAGTTGGTTGGGTTCAAGAAGATTATCCTTTACAAAAAAAACGCCATTCCTATGAATTCCTACGCACTATTGCTCATTTACGACCTCGAACCAATACTATAGCAGCTATGTTGCGAGTCAGAAATGCCACTTCACGAGCTATTCATAATTTTTTTCAAGAACGCAACTTTATATATGTACACACACCAATCATTACAGCCTCAGACTCAGAAGGAGCAGGGCAAATGTTCCGCGTGACTACGCTAGATCTTAATAACTTACCACGTAATGAACAAGGTGAAGTGGATTACACAAAAGACTTTTTTGGAAAACCTAGCTACTTAACTGTTTCTGGTCAATTAGAAGGTGAAACAGTGGCTATGGCTCTTAGTAATATCTATACATTTGGTCCAACTTTTCGGGCTGAAAATTCACACACAAGTCGCCATATCGCTGAATTTTGGATGATTGAACCAGAAATGGCATTTTGTGATATTCATGGGAATATGGACTTAGCAGAAACTTTCTTAAAATACTTGATCCAACATGTATTAGATACGTGCTATGAAGATCTTGAATTTTTTGACAAATTTTTAGAAAAAGGTATGATCCATACACTACAGAATATTATTTCCCAACCTTTCGCACGCATCACATATACAGAAGCAATCGATATGCTTCTCAAAAGCAATAAAAAATTTGAATATCCTGTGTCTTGGGGAATTGACTTACAAAGTGAGCATGAAAAATACGTCACAGAAGAATGCTTAAAACGTCCTACTATTGTGACTGACTATCCTAAAAATATCAAAGCATTCTATATGTATCTCAATGACGACGAAAAAACAGTCCGAGGCATGGATGTTTTATGTCCCAAAATTGGAGAAGTCATTGGTGGCTCTCAAAGAGAAGAAAGACTAGATGTACTTCTGGCTAGAATGAAAGAATGTGGGCTTAAAGAAGAAGATTATTGGTGGTACCTAGATTTACGAAAATATGGTTCTGTTCCTCACTCAGGATTTGGAATGGGTTTTGAACGGTTCATTCAATTCGTAACAGGAATTCCCAATATTCGTGAAGCAATCCTATATCCTAGAGTTCCAGGATACGTAGAATTCTAGTATTTCTACTAACAAGGTAATATCAAAAAACAGAAAATGTTGCAACAATTTTGTTGCAACATTACAATCACAAACTGATTAACTGATTATTTTCCAAGAGTAGGGAGCAGAGTCAAATGGCAATTTCCATGGATACAATCCAAGAATTCCTAGACATAAAAAACATCCAATATTTTTACGATGTACAAAAAAAAGTACTCATACTCACATTTCAACCCAACATGATACAAGTAAAACTAGATGAACAACAAAAATTTTTACAATTTCAAACACTCAATTTTTTTCAATATAAAGAAGGAAGTAAAAAGTACATAATCCAAGAACTCCTTCTGTTAATGAACTATCGAAAAAAACTTGTCAAATTTGCATACAACACAGACGGTGAAATTAAATGCTATGTAGATTTTCCTATCGAAGATAACTCCATTACATTAAATCAATTTTCTCGTTGTTTATCTGCCATGTTAGACGCCCTAGACGAAGCAAGAATACGCATTTCAACCGTTATAGAAGTTGGCAACGACCCTAGACTCGCCCAATCCAAAATGATAGAAAACTTAGTTGATGAAATAATGGAATCTATCAATCAACAAAGAAAAGACCCACATAAGACATAATATAATTCATTATTAACATATAAGGCATTTTATCATGGTATTAATTATAGATGGATATAACTTACTCTTCGAACCTTCTTGGATACCACTAGGAAACAACCTCGAAGAACAAAGAAAATATCTCATACAAAAAATTTTACAATATAGAAACCTAAAAAAATATAGAAAAATTTTTCTTGTTTTTGATGGTCAATACGCTATTCAAGCCCATATGCACTATCGTCCAGAAAATAACATGTACCATGATGTAAAAATCATTTACGCTTTAGACGAAGGCAGAGCAGATGAAAAAATCATTGACCTTGCACGAAAACGACGTGGCTCTGTTGTTGTATCTGCTGACCATAAAATCATTCAAAAAGTCAAAGCAGGCAAAGGAAAAATTTTGCCTCCTCATGAATTTATTCGTGAACTCCTTCAATTGAATAACATAGAAGAAACACCAACAAGACCCAACTACTCCTGTTCTGACAAAGAAATAGAAAATTGGCTTCAAACATTCCATCTTGAGGCAGAAATTGAACTGCCAGAAACAATGTATCTGGCATCTAACAAAAAACTTATGGAAAGGAAACTTAGATGAAAGAAATCAAAACAACTGAAGAATTCCAAAAAAATGTTCTACAAAATAGCAAAACAGTCCTTGTCGATTTCTATGCAAATTGGTGTGGACCTTGCAGAAATATAGCTCCTATTGTCAAAGAAGTCAGCCAAGAACTTCAAGATAAAATCGATACATATAAAGTCGACATTGATCAAGCTGGCGATCTTGCTGCAGACTATATGGTTCAATCCATTCCTACATTTATTATCTTTAAAAATGGACAAGCAGTTGATAAGAAAATTGGTAGTATGAGTAAATCAGACTTAATAAAATGGGTAGAATCTCACAGCTAATGGTAAAAAGACTTCCACAAATCGTGGGAGTCTTTTTAAAATGAGTATAAACTTATAGTTAGATAAAAAATACTTTCAAAAAATATAGAGTTTTTTTCAAAATGGAAATCCATATTGAATATAAACAAGACTTTTACAAATGGTGGATTTCTTTTATAAAATGAGTACAAACTCATAGTTAGATAAAAAATACTTTCAAAAAATATAGAGTTTTTTTCAAAATGGAAATCCATATTGAATATAAACAAGACTTTTACAAATGGTGGATTTCTTTTATAAAATGAGTACAAACTCATAGCTAGATAAAAAAGACTTCCATAAATCGTGGAGTTTTTTTAAAATTTCCGTTCATTATTTTTAACAACGCCGTTGTAAAGAGAATTTTCCCAACGATTTTTGTTGAAAAAAAACAACGACAAAACTATTAGAGAAAGTGAAGAAGGTGCCAATATGAAATTGCTAGAAAATATCCGTGTTTTAGACATGACTAACGTCTTATCAGGCCCATTTTCTACAATGCACTTAGCATTATTGGGAGCTGAAGTTATTAAAATTGAAAACCCTGCAGGTGGGGATCTTGCACGAAAATTAGGAAATGTTCCAGAGTACAATCAAGAACTCATGGGAACAAGCTTCTTAGCACAAAATGCCAATAAAAAATCACTAACACTGAATATGAAAGCCGATGAAGGAAAAGAAATTTACCGAAAATTACTCAAAACAGCTGACGTAGTTGTTGAAAATTTCCGTCCTGGAGTGATGAAGCGTCTTGGTTTTTCTTATGAAGACATTTGCAACATCAATCCACGTATTATTTACTGTGCTATTTCAGGATTTGGTCAAACAGGACCAGATGCTTTTAAGCCAGCATATGATCAAATTATCCAGGGTCTTTCAGGCGTAATGTCTATCAATGGTGATCCCACATTAAATCCTCTGCGTTGCGGATTTCCTGTATGTGACACAGTAGGTGGACTCAATGCTGCATTTTCCATTATGGCTGCACTCTTCCATCGTGAACGAACAGGAGAAGGTCAATTCATTGACATTGCTCTTTTAGACTCTATCATGCCTCTTATGGGCTGGGTTGCTGCGAATTTACTCATTGGAAACAAACAACCTGTACTCATGGGCAACGACAACTTTACAGCTGCTCCTTCAGGTACATTCAAAACAAAAGACGGATACATCAACATCGCAGCTAATCAACAAAAACAATGGGAAGACCTACTGGACGAACTTCAACTCAATGAACTTAAAACAGATCCACGATTTGAAGAACGTGACACAAGAAAAGCCAATAGAAAAGAACTTACCCCACTTATTGAAGCTAAACTCACACAAAAAGAAACAGAATACTGGGTGGAAAAACTCAATGATCGAGGAATTCCAAGTGGTGATATTCTCAGCTTAGAAAAAGCACTTACCTCGCCACAAGCTCAACATCGAAACACCATCCAAGAAGTTCCAGAAGAAAAACTTGGCAATATAAAACTCTTCAACCTTACTGCAAAATTTTCTAAAACACCAGCCAAACTTGAATCAGCTCCCCCACGACTCTCTGCTCACACAAATGAAATCCTCCAAAAACTTGGTTATTCAGAACAAGAAATTGCCAAGTTCAAAGAAGATGAAGTTATATAACCTTATCATGTATCACAGCGACACATCAACAATCTTTGATTTTTAGATACATAAATGATCTATAACCTATGACACATCAACAATCTTTAAAAATAATGCAAAAAAAGAGATGCGATAAAAAACACATATAATCGTATCTCTTTTTTTTTTGCTTTGCGACAAACTAACTTACTCAGAAGCTTAATCTGGGGAGAAAAATGATTCTGAGTTGCACTGGGGGTGGAAATTTACTCTGGGGGTGGAAATTTACTCTGGGGGAGGAAATTTGCACTGGGGGTGGAAATTTGCACTGGGGGTGGAAATTTGCACTGGGGAGTGGAAATTGCTCTGGGGAGGTGTCAATTGCTCTGGGGAGGGAAAATTTACTCTGGGGGAGTGTCAATTGCTCTGGGGGTGGAAATTTGCTCTGGGGAAGGGAAATTGTACGCGTGTTGCAAATTTACTCTGGGGGAGTGGAATTTGCTCTGGGGAGGGAATTTGCTCTGGGGGAGGAAATTTGCTCTGGGTAGTGAAAATTGCTCTGGGGAATTGCCTCAGAGCAAAATGAGTTGACATTGCTCTGGGGCAGAAAAAATATTGATCCATATTGATCAAAGTTGATGGGAAGTTTATTACATGATATTTTGGCTAGTGAGTTTTTTTCGGAGACGTAGTTTGACAATTTTATTGACAAGTAAGACAATAAATATGATGCTTAGAAAAAGAGCAAAGGTGAGCCAGCCCCAAAAGATCTTATTTTCTTTGCCTTGTTCGAAGATGGTAAGGATAACTTCCATTAAGCTAAAGCATGCTGTTGCAGCCATAAAGATGTTGATGAATTGCATGCTTTTGTTGGTGCGGAGTGTGTATTCTTGAATTACATAATCTATGCTTAAGTCTCGTTTCCGTTCGAATTTTTCTTGGAGTTCAGGGATTTTATGGGCAATGCGTGCTTGTGCTAAAAATTCTTGTCGTGATGGATAGGGGGTGATTCCAGGTTGATATGCAATGAGATCAGTCATGGATTGTTTTTGTATCTGGAGCATTTGTTCTGGACGTGTTTTTTTTTGTGAGATTTTTTTTAAAAATAAGTCGCTGTAAATGTCAATGAGGTATTTTTCTAGGTAGATCCAGTCAAGAATGCAACTGTAGTGTGTTGTATTGTAAAGTATGGCAGCATATTCTGTTTGAATTTTTTTGGAATTTTGTGTTTCTTGTACAATTTCTTTGAATGTTTCATTAAAAAGAAGAAGGTCAGAAAGACCAAATGTGTAGACTGCGGCTTCTTCATCGTTGGATAAATTATGTTCAAAGGATTTTGTGACAACATCTGCGTGTCGTGTGTTGTATCCAGAGTCTAAGGAACCTAGTCCGCGAATTTCTTTTCCATATTGTTCTACTTGGATAAATTCGTTGATGTTATTGCAGATTGGATCTGTTTTGTAAATTTGAATGAGTGTTGACGACATACAACGTGTATCTCGAATGTCTGCAATTTTGATTGTTTTTTTGAGTTGTGCTCGCACTACTGGACCTAAGATTTCTGATGTGAAGTCTTTGAGAGAACCAATAATCCAAGTTTCATTGTCTATGGTAGCAATGGTGTTTCTTTTTTGCAGTTCTTGGATAGATAAAAGTTCACAAAATTTTTCTGGAATGTGAATGGCAAGTTTCTTAAGATTTAGGCGTGACATATCAATAGCTGTTTGAATTTGGTAGCCATTTTCGTCTTTGTCATAAGGTTTATGGTATCTTGCTTGTAAGATACCGCTTTTGTGAAATTTACTTTGTACAGAAATTTGTAAACGATTGTCTCGATTTTTTTGGATAAATTTTTTTAATGTTTCTTCAGAAAAATAATTGAGTGTAGAGTCTTCTAAATAGTCAATGTAGGGAAATTTGAAATGAACAATGTCGTTGATTGCTAAAACACAAACTTGCTTGAAAACTTTTGTTTCTATTTCAAAGTTTTCAGTGCTTTCTCCAAAAATATCTTGCAGTTTTTCATCAAATTCTAATTGAGATAACCAAATTTCTGGTTTTCCAATGTCTACCATGTTGCGACAAATCAAACCGAATTTTAAGATCCGTAGAATTTTTTTTTGTTCTTCCATAGATATAAGCTCCTTTATGCTTGATACTAAATAGAAAATGTACGGGGAGTATTTTGTAAGATACTGTTGTACGTTTTGTAACTTTATTTGAAAACTTTTATATCTATTTTAAATTTTTCTTCTCCAAAAATATGTTGAAGTTTTTCTTTAAATTCTAATTGATAATATAAGTAAATTTTTATTTTTCCAATATTGACCATGTTGCAATAAATCAAATTGTCTTTTAAGATACGTAGAATTTTATTTTTTTATAGATATAAGTTTCTTTATGGTTGTGGTTGGCAACTGCTACAATACGTAGGAAATGGACTAGGAGCATCTTGTAGAATTTCTTCATATACTTTAATATTTCTATCTTGCATATGATTGAGTAGCATAGGTGAATCAATTCCATAGCTGATTGTTTGTAAAGGATTGGGATCGATTTTAGCAAAAACAATTTCTTCTTGGGAGCGAGCTTGTGCAAGGCGTTGGGCAATGGGAGAAACAATCATACTGTTTCCAAAATGTATAATTCCACCAGCATCAGTACCAACAGCATTTACAGCAACAATATACGTATGGTTATCATAGGCTCTGGCTTCGTTAGTCAATGCCCATATATCTGCACTTCGTAGAAAGGCAGAAGGTCGTACTATAATTTCTGCACCTTTGATTGCCATTACTCTTGCAAGTTCTGGGAAATCGCCATCATAGCAAATCATGATGCCAATTTTTCCAATTTCTGTTTCTACAACGCACACAGAGTCACCAGCTGTTGTCCAGCTTTGTTCTGTGCAGAATGGATGTGTTTTTCGGTACACGCCTAAAATACATCCAGTGGGACCAATGAGTATGGCGGAATTATAAACTATGTTTTTTTTAGGTCCACGTTCATATGTGGTCCAGACAACATATACTTTATGTTGTTTAGCAACTGCACACATTGCTTCTGTTGTTTTTCCTGGAATGACATCTACTAACTCCCATAATTGTTCTACGGGCATTCCAGGTGTAAATCCAGTTGTCATGCTTTCTGGAAAAACATAGAGCATAGCTCTTGTTTTTAGGATGGCTTTTTCTAACCATGCAATAGATTTTTCAATATTGGCTTCTATTTTTTGTGGAATAGCAGCAATTTGAATTCCTGCTACAACGATTTTTTTCATTCAGAGATTCTCCTCAATTTACAATAACTCCCGCCATCAAATGATGGTGCTAGGGGTAATTGGATTTGTTTTTCTTCGAATTGGAAGTTACTATTGTTTTGTAAAAATGTTTGTATTTGTTTGTCATTTTCTTTTTTTTCAATGCTACAAGTAGAATATAATAGGATTCCTCCTATTTTTACAGTTGGAGCCATTGCATGCAAAAGTGCACTTTGAATGTTTCCTAGGGAAGTTAGGTTTTGTGGCGAAAATCGCCACCTTGCTTCTGTTCGTTTAGAAAAGACGCCACTATTGGAACAAGGTGCATCTACTAGAACACGATCAAACGTTTGATTCCATTCTGGAATTGATTTTGTGCCATCATGGATTTTAATATCAAAAGTTTCTGGCGGATATGTTTGTTTTAAAAATTGTAGGGATTCCAGTCGATTTTTAGAAATATCCATGGCTATGACTTTGCCTTGGCCTTGTATTTTATCTATGATTTGTAATGTTTTCCCGCCAGGAGCAGCACAAACATCTAATACAGAAATATTGGGCGTCAATTCTAATGCTTCAATAACTTTTGTTGAAGCAATGCCTGTGACTGCCCATTTTCCTTGTTCAAATTTGGGCAATTTTTGAATGTCACTTGCAGTGTCTAGTTGAAATAAATTGTTGTATTTTATATATTTGATGTTTAAATTATGTAATATATCCGGCAATGAAGAATTTCGATCTCGAAGATACACAGGAGCAATGCAATTTCCATTTTGCAATAATTGTTCGCACATGTTTTCGCCAAATTCTTGTTGCCATGTTTCGACTAGATATTCTGGATATGAATAAACAATGCTGAGATATTGAGAAAATTTTGTGTCAGGGGAAGGAAATAAGGGAGATGAAAATTGCCAAGCACCGAGTTCGCATGGTAAAATTGTGCTGTGATGTTGTTTTTCTTGGATAAATTTGATAGAACGTTGAACATTTCTTAATAATCCATTAATATATTTTGCTGCATGGTTGAGTTTTTTATGTTTTGCAAGTTCTACAGATGTGTTTAAAATTGCATATGGTGGAATATTTGTAAAAAAAGTTGATATAAGCCAATATATAAAATCGTTCGAATCAATTTTGATTTTGGTGGTTTGGCAGAAAAATAATCTATAATCCAAGATAATGTTTTTTCCCGTTTTGTAATTCCTTGCATAAGTTCAAAAATAAAGCCGTGATCTTGTGCTGAAAAATTATACGAAAGTAGTGTATTTTCTAGAACTTTTTTTTTAATCATCTCAGATGAATTCATCAAGATATCTAAAAGAACTTTTCTTGATTCTAAGCCAATCATATAGTTGTAGTAGCCTTTATTGAGTTATACTTATTGAATTATATTAGTTATTATTTAGCTATGAAGTTGTATTAGTTATTATTTATCTTTTTTGTATCTAGTTCTTGCCTTCCATATTTTTTTTATCTACAAATTCTTCCATAAATTCGTCTAGGTCATCATCTAGAGCCTCGTCATCGTCCATAGGTTCATCACCATGTTCGTCCACAGATTCGTCTATATGTTCGTTTACAGACTCGTCCACAGATTCAGATTCATCTATAAATTTGTCCATAGGTTCGTTCACAGGTTCAGATTCATCTATAAATTTATCCATAGGTTCGTCCACAGATTCAGATTCATCTATAAATTTGTCCATAGGTTCGTTCACAGGTTCAGATTCATCTATAAATTTATCCATAGGTTTGTCCATAGGGTCGGTCATAGGTTCATCTAAAGCTTCGTTCACAGGTTCGTTCATAGGTGTATCGATTTCAAGATCTACCACTTCTTCTTGGACTATTTTCTTGTTTTTTGAAAATTTTTGCATTTTATTGAAAAATGAAATCTTATTGTCTTTATCACGATGTTTAGAAAGCCAACGACGTTCTATTAATAAACCTAATAAAAAGAAAAATCCACCTTGGATGAGGAAAGCAACAAAGGCCATGACATGACTAAACAAACTTCGTTTTTCTTGGATTAAAGTTTTTAAAATCATTCTCTTATCAGAAGGGAGTTTTACTACCCCTGATGATAATATTTTTTTTAAAGAAATTTCAGCTTCAGTATATAATTTTTGTATTTTTTCTACTTCTTGGATTAATACTTCTAAATCATTTTGTTGTACTCTTCCAACTGGCATAATCCAAACAAGGAAAGGACAGAGAATACCAAACACACCACAAAAAATCAATCCATATACAATAGGATTTTGCATAAATTTTTCTATTATCGCTAGTCCACGATTTTTCCACAAAGTCCAATTCATACTATGCCCTTTCTAAATAATGATTTTCTACAAATTCTAATAAGAATGAAATCTTTTTTTTAGCAATTTCTTCATACCTAGAACGAAAATAACTAGAACGAAAAATAAAATCTTTATTTAACAGACGTTTTAAAAAATCTCTACGACCTTGTCGGTATTCTTTCATGGAGATTATCGTAGCATATTCTTTAAAGATTTGATTTTCATATTCTAGCAACCGTTTTTTAGAGGATATAAAAATGGTCATATCTATATCAAGCAACAATCGTTCATCATAATCTAAATTTGATAAATTACTATCATGGTGTGCTGTTAATTGAATAAAATGGACTACTAATGATATATCTATATTACTTGATTGCAAATGTTTTTGCAAGTATTCATTTGCAAATTGTGCACTTGCCAATTCATTTTCTGAGTTTTGGGGATCATGCAATATATCATGGAATACAAGTGCACAGTAGACTTCTAAAGGATGTTGAAATATTTTTTTTAATTCTAAATAATAGGTTAAGACTTCTTGAATATGGACTAAATTGTGATAGAAGCGGTTAGGTTGATTATAAATTTTTTCAATATCTTGAAAAAATACATTATCATCTTTAAAAGTAATTTCTTCAGGGATAAACAGAAATTGGGTTCGTCGTACTTGTAGGCGGAAATAGTATTCTGTACGCAATCGTTGATAAATTTCATGATCAGTTTCATCACCAAATTTTAGATCTCCTGTTAATTCCCAATGCAAACGTTCGTATTGTTCTTCTTGTAATCTTGCAATCCTTCGACGAATTTTTGATAATGGCATTTGTGAATTTAAACGTTTTTGAGCTTGCTCTAATGTCATTCCTTTAGAGGCCATGATGCGTTGTTTTTGAATTTCTGGATTTACTTCTAATAAAATAACGTTTTCTTCGAATAATTCTGTTAAATTTCTTTCAAATAATACGCTACTTTCAACTAAAATAATCCCTGGTGTTAATTTTTCGATTTGTTTTGCCATTAGATACAGCATGGGTTCTAACATAATGTCCATTAATGCAGTTATGGATTCTCGTTTTTTAAATACAAGGTCACCTAAGTTTTTTCTGTGAATAGTACCATCTTCTTTTAAAACATGTTCGCCAAATTCTTGTGCAATTTGCCTACGGATTTTATGATGCACTGGCAAAACTTTATATTTTTCATTCAAAATACTATATCCAATGTGGTCTAAATTTAAATGATAAATTTTAGGTATTGCATCAATGTGTTGAGAGTATAATTGTAAACGCTTACAAAATGAAGATTTTCCAACACATACTCCACCAGTGACTCCGATCATTAATTTCCCAGAAGTCCGCATTTTTAAAACTTCACGAGTAAATGCATTGGCATATTTATTGAGAGGAATTCCTAAATTTGTTAACATTTTTAAATTACTAGAACTCACATTCCCTAATTGGGAATCTACTTGTGGAATAAATAATGTCATTGGAGAACCATACAATTGGCTATTAATAGACGCTAGATTATTTTCATATCGAAAATCAGTTTCATCCCGAACCCCTTTAATAAAATATGGAATGTCGTTTTCATATAAATAATCTGCAACTACACCAGAAACAATACTTACCCGTACACGATTTAAATATTTTTTAGGAATACTCCGTTCAATGATAAACTTTCTTTCTTCTAGAGTAAACATTCCTTTTTTATCGGGGTTTTTTCCAATAATAATATCTACATTCGCATCCTGATCTTTTTGTAAAAATGAAACGAGTACAGATAAGTGACCTCGTGTCCAAGGGTCAAATGAACCAGGATACGCAAATTTAAATTTATTAGGCTCAAGATTCATAATAAACCTTTATAAAAACATCGATTGCAATATAAAATGTATAATGATAAAATCATTATACATTATTTTCCTTAGTTTTCCTAAAAAAAACAGAAAATTTTTCCTATTTAGGAGAATGTTTATGGATATTGTAATGATACAAAAAAAGAGAGAAATTTTTCCTATTTAGGAGAATGCTTATAGATATTGTAATGATACAAAAAAAGAGAGAAATTTTTCCTATTTAGGAGAATATTTATGGATATTGTAATTATACAAGATGATATCACAACATTACAAGTAGATGCCATTGTAAATGCTGCAAACACAAGCCTTTTAGGAGGTGGTGGCGTGGATGGTGCTATTCACCGAGCAGCAGGACCAGAACTTTTACAAGCATGCACTTTATTACATGGTTGTCCTACTGGTCAAGCAAAAATTACATTAGGATTTCGTTTACTAGCAAAATATGTCATTCATACGCCTGGTCCTATTTGGCGTGGTGGTACACATAATGAACAAGAACTTCTTCAACAATGTTATCAAAATTCTTTGCAATTAGCTTATCAACATCAATGTGAAACCATTGCATTCCCAGGTATTTCTATTGGTGTGTATAATTTCCCTAAACAACAAGCTACAGAAATTGCCATGAAAACAGTTTTACAATGGAAAGAATCATTGCCGAAGAAAGTAATTTTTTGTTGTTTTTCTAAAGAAATTAAAGATATTTACGAAGAAATTTATAAAAAATATTGTGGTTAAAGAAAATAAAAAATAAGTAGCATTTTATTTTAAAGCTATTTTTAGACTTTGCATGTATTAAAAGAGAATGAAAAACAAGTAGCATTTTATTTTAAAACTACTTGTTTTTTTAATGTTGAATTAATCTAAAAAGAATGAAAAACAAGTAGCATTTTATTTTAAATCTATTTTTAGACTTTACATGTACTAAAAGAGAATGAAAAACAAGTAGCATTTTATTTTAAATCTATTTTTAGACTTTACATGTACTAAAAGAGAATGAAAAACAAGTAGCATTTTATTTTAAATCTATTTTTAGACTTTGCATGTACTAAAAGAGAATGAAAAACAAGTAGCATTTTATTTTAAAACTACTTGTTTTTTTAATAAAACTACTTGTTTTTTTAATGTTGAATTAATCTAAAAAGAATGAAAAACAAGTAGCATGTAATTTTATAGCTACTTGTTTCTTAAGATTTTAAATGGATTCAATAAATCTATATACAGAATTGTGAAAAAATTATTCTTTGAATACTAATTTTTGTGGTGAAAGAACAATGCGTTGAAAGTATTGTTCTGTTTCTGGCGGAAAATCAACGCCAATAGTATCGGGTGCTAAGAGAATAAATTGAGGAGAATATGGTGAGGTAATGGCATTGGTAAGTATTTGTAAAGTATGTTGTACCATTTGAAACGCTTGTGTTTTAAATTGCAAGTCTAATCGTTGGGTGCATTCATCGATAGCATGCAAAGGTGAATCTGTTTGTTGGTGCAAGGCTAGAATTAAGGCTTCGACAGTAAGAACTTTTTCGCCACCAGAAAGTTGACTCAAGGGATGCCAATTGCTTGTATATCGTTGAACAAGGATGTTTAAACCTGCATTATCTGGTTGTTGTAAATTTTCAATTTGAAGTTTTACACTTTGGTGGATAGGTGCAAGGAGTTGGTTCATAGTTTGCGTAATTCCATTGATTTTTAAGGAAACTTCTGAATGCCATTGATTGTATCTTGTTTGAATATCTTGTTTTAAATTTTGCAAATGAGATTCTGTTCCATTGATTTCTTGTTGTAATTGTTCTACTCGTTTTTTTTGGTTTTGATAATCTGTTTCTGTTAGTGTTGTGATTTGCAATGTGTCTAATTGACCTTGTATATGGTGCTTTTCTTGTGTAATTTTATAAATGTCTCGAATAGTTTCTGGACGCTCCCCCAATTCTTCTGCGTGATTTTTTTGTTCTATATATTGTTGTTCTGTTTCTTGTTTTGATGTTTGAAGAATTTCCATAGTTTTATAGATAGCTTCTATTTGTTTTTCTAGATGGAAGATTTTTTTCCCAGTATCTGTATTTTGTTGTTGGGCATTGTTCAAAATATCTTTAGTCTCTTTTAATTGCATAGATTGAGTTTGTAAATCGTTTTGAATTTGCACAATTTCTTGTTCGTTTTCTTGCATTTCTTTTTGAATTTGTTCTTGGTCTTTGTCTAATTCTTGAATTCGTTCTTGAATGGGCTGTAATTGTGTATTTTGATAGATTTGTTCCTTGATTTGTTTTTCTTGTTGCTGTAAATTTTTTTGCAATTCTACGCTATTCAAAGCATTTTGTAATTCTTCCAATGTAAATGGAAAGGTGGATGGCAAAAGTGAGAAAAAATTATTGTTTCCTATAGATGGCCATTTTTGATAAATAGCATCGTTTACATAAATCATGTTTGCATGTTGATAAGTCTCTGGGCATGGTTCTATGTCTTGTATTTTTGCTTGCAATATATTTTTATAAAACATTTGCAAATATGTTTCTATTGTTTGCGTTTTTGTTTTTGCAAAAAAGATAATATGCAAATTTGGTTTTGTTTCTTGCCAAAGCGTATGTGCCTTTTCATAGCTTGCTTTATTATGGATTAAAATAGAATATGTATATGGGTATAAAAGTGCAGTGTATGCTTGTAAATTTTTTTTTGCCCAATCACATTGAGCAATTTCCCAATATAGTGGACCTGTATAGGAAACATGATTTTCTTGTAAAATACGAATAAATTGTAAGGATTCTTGTAAACTGTCTCGCTCTTGTTTATGTTGCTCTTTATGAAAATTTTCAGGCAATTGTTCTGTAATATGAGTCAATTTTTTTTGTTGTTCTTGAATTGTTTGTAATTTTATTTGTAATTTTTCATATATTGTTTGTTGTTGATTTTCTTCGCCCATTCCTCCTTGTAAATTTTGTAAAAAAATTTCTTGTTGTTCTAAAATTTGATTTTTTTTATTTTGTAAATTTTGCAAACGTTGATTATTTCGCTTTTGTTGCTGTATGGCACTTTGATTTTTTCCCTGTAACCATTGTTCTAATTCTTGATTTTTTCGAATTGTTGTCTGTATTGTTTCGTAATTTAATTTTTGTTCTTCCAAAATTTTTTTGATTTGTTGTTGTGTTTCTTTTTCTTGTACATGTTCTTTGTTGTATTTATTTTCTTCGTTTGTTTTTTGCTTGATTTTTTTATCTATGTCTTGCAATGTTATTTCTGTATTTTTAACTTGAGTCCATGCTTCTTCTATTTGAAGTAATTGTAAAGATTCAAGAAGTTGTGATTTTTGTTCCAAAATTTTTCTTGTTTTTTCCATGGAATATAAATATTCTTGTTCTACTTGGTATTTTCGTTTCAAAGGTGTAATGCTATGACTTGCTTTTGAAATTGTTTCCATGGCTTCTATTAAATTATTTTTATATGCTGTTAATCCTGTTGTTTCCAATAATAAATCTAACTTATTTTTTGGTGTGTGATCTGCAAAGATATTCACAGTTCCTTCTTCTGTAAAAGCAAGTTTATTATCTGCTCGGATATTTAAACTTTCAAAAATTTGACGAATTTGCTTGCGACTTACATTATGTGTGATATCGTTTGCATGGATAGCATAATTAATTCCTTTGTCCTTTTGAATGGTGACTTGAATTTGAAATGTATCAAAATTAATATATTCTAATATTGTTTTATCTGGTACAGGAATGGAACGTGTAGATCCTTGTATCGGATTATGTAGAACAAGCGTAATTTTTGTTTGCGTGTCAAATTTTCCAATAATATCATTGACAGAACCTTTTTTCAGTCGTTTTGGATGATGTCCTAAACAAATCAAAAGTGCATCTAATAGTTGCGTTTTCCCACTTCCATTGGCACCAGTAATAAGAATAATTGGGCGTTGTGAAAGATGGAGGTCTGTATCTTTATGAATCATGTAATTTTCTAATCGCAATCTTTGAAAAAGATATTGTTTGTTCTGTTTCATTATATTCTCAAATTAAGATAAAAGTATATTGTTTGTTATGTCTCATTATCATTATATTTTCAAATTAAGATAAAAGTATCTTGTTTGTTCTGTTTCATTATATTCTCAAATTAAGATAAAAGTATCTTGTTTGTTCTGTTTCATTATATTCTCAAATTAAGATAAAAGTATATTGTTTGTTATGTCTCATTATCATTATATTTTCAAATTAAGATAAAGGTGTATTGTTTGTTATGTTTCATTATATTTTCAAATTAAGATAAAAGTATATTGTTTGTTCCTAGATCTATATATTATATCATATTTTTAAGTATCCTTTGTTTTTTAGGGATTTTTTAAATAAAAATTTGTATTGAAATAGTCTCTGGGCTTGTTCGTTATAACTTTTTAAAATAATATGATTCCTAGGAAAGCTGATATAAGGATAAGCTGAATAGGGGAGATGTTTTTATGTTTATATTTTTTATATATGAACATAATGCATAGTAAAATGGCGATAAGATATATTGATGTATAGTTTTGTGTTTTAATAATGTATTGTTTACTATTTTTATACGTCATGATAAAACCAGTAGCAATGATGATTCCCATGATAGTGGGAATGACTCCAGTAAGAAAGTTTTGTACGTATTTGTTTTGTAATAAGCTTTGTAAGATAGTAGTGATGAGTATAATGATAATAAAGGCTGGTAGTACTACAGCAGATGTTGCAATGATAGCACCTAGGATTCCGCCTTGCTCTGTTCCGATGTATGTGGCTAAGTTTATCATGATAGGACCAGGCGTGCTTTCGCTGATTGCGATCATATAGGCTAGTTCATCGGCATGCATGAATTTATATGCTTCGACTGTTTCCTGTATAAGTGGGATGGCTGCATAGGCACCTCCAAAAGAAAAGCAACCTACTGTGAGAAAGCTGATAAATAGTTGCCAATAGATCATGTGTTTTCCTTTTTATATTTTATTAGCAGTTATGTTTTATTATTTTATTAGCAGTTATGTTTATGTTTTTATTTATTTTATTCTATATTGTTTTCTGTGCAGTTATGTTGATGTTTTATTAGCAATTTTGTTTTTTCTTCTGTTGTTTTGTAGATAACATGTAATGTGCCTGTGAATAATATTAAGTATACTGTGGAAAAAGTGATAGAAAATATATTGATTGTGAGTAGAAATATACAAGAAAATATCATGTATAGGAAGTTTGTTTTATTTTGTTCTAATTTTAGATACATGTTGATTCCTGCTTGAATAATCAATACTCCTACACCTATTTTTATGCCTTGAAATGCTTTGGCAATGTAGGAAATTTCTAAGATATCGTGAAAATATAGAGCAATGACATAGATAATAATGACGGAAGGGAGAACTAGGCCTAGAGTTGCAACAAATGCTCCTAACAATTTAGCTTGGCGGTAGCCTGTATATGTTGCACAATTGACAGAAATTGGTCCAGGTGTGCTTTCAGCAATGGCTAAGATAGTTGACATTTCTTCATCTGTGATCCATTTATTTTTTTCAACGCATTCGTTTTCAATAATACCAATCATGGCATATCCACCACCAAAAGTGAATAGACCAATTTTGAAAAATGTCATAAAAAGTCTCCAAAGGATTGATTTCATAATATGTCCTTATTGGGTTTGTATAAAAAATATATTTTTCTATAAGATTTTTCTATAAAGAAAATACCCTATTTTATATAGAATTTTCTAAAATAGAGTATTTTTTATATTTAGATGTTGTTTACATAGGATTTATTGGTGAATTTGGCAGGGGAAATGGTGTTTTTTGAAGTTCATTGTTGTCTTGACGTGTGATGAGTTCAATTTTTTTTTCAACTTCTGTGAGGATACGTCGACACGTGCTAAGATAGTTCATGCCTTGTCTATATTTTTCAATGGAATTTTCTAAGGTTAAGTTCCCTTGTTCCAATTCCTTCACGCATTGGCTTAATTGTTTGTAAGCTTCTTCAAAGGAATAATTTTGTTCTGCAGGCATTCAAAATCCTTTCTGATTTTTTAGGAAAGTTGAAGTTTTTTTTCTAGTTTACATTCATGATTTAACATAGATTCTTCTTCTTGTTTTTTGTATGTTGAGTTTCGTTTTAATAGTTCATCAAAATCAACTTGCTGTGCGTCAAATTCAGGTCCATCCACACATGCAAAAAGTGTTTGACCATTTACAGTGACTCTGCAACAGCCACACATTCCTGTTCCATCTATCATAAGAGGGTTTAAGCTGACATATGTTTTGATATTATGTTCTTTTGTGATCTTAGCAACATTTTGCATCATAGGTACTGGTCCTACAGCATGTACAAGGGCGATTTGTTGTTGGCTAAGGAGTATTTCTAATTTTTCTGTTACAAAACCATGAAAACCATAGCTACCGTCATCTGTACACACATAAAGTTGATCACAAACTTGGCGGATTTGTTCTTCTAGTATTATCAAGTCTTTTGTTCTTGCACCTATGATGGCTATTACTTGGTTGCCAGCTTGTTGTAATGCTTTTGTGGTAGGATAGGCAATGGCTGTTCCAACGCCACCACCAATAGTAATTACAGTACCATATTTTTGAATGTCTGAGGGAATTCCTAATGGACCAGCAATGTCTTGGATATAATCACCTTTATTTAAAGAATTTAATTCTTTTGTTGTTTTTCCAATTCCTTGTACAAATAAAGTAATCGTTCCATTGGTAGTATTTGTTTCTGCAATAGTTAAAGGAATTCTTTCGCCAGTATCATGAATTCGCAACATAATAAATTGTCCAGCTTTCCATTTCGAAACGATTCGAGGAGCGTGGATTTCAAATTTTTTAACATCTGGTCCTACGAATTCTGTTTGTATAATTTGATGCATTATTTTCACCTTTATTATATATATTCATATTTTAAAATATTATTTCAGGGAATTCATCGATAGATAAGCTATTATTTCAAGGAATTCATCTATGAAATATTATTTTTTAGAATGTAAATAGAAAAGTTAGAAGATTTTTACAACATCTACTTTTCCAACTATATCAGGATTTTTTTAAAGCCAATTTTAGGATATACAAATGTAATAGTATGAGAGGCGGGTAGAACAGTTCCTAAAATTTCACCAGTATTTGCATCTAAGCCTGAAGGGATGTCAATAGCTACAGATGTTTTCTCCCATGATTTTAACGTCTGTATAATGGAAAAAATAGGTTCTTTTATATCCCCTAGTAAACCTGTTCCAAAAATAGCATCCACACAAATAAAATCATTGTTTTTCCAAAGAAGTAAGTCTTCTGAATTTTGAATAATATGTAAAGGAAGTTGCATTTTTTGTACAATTTGAAAATTTATACCAGAGTCACTTTTCGTATTGATTGTGGTTGGATTTCCAATATAGAAAATTTTTATAGAGCAACCTGCATTCCATAAATGGCGAGCAATTACAAAACCATCTCCTCCGTTATTTCCTTTGCCACAAAAAATATAGAAAGTTTTTTTACTATAATTTTGTAAGAGAATACGGGCAGCACCTGCACCTGCATTTTCCATTAAAATAATTCCAGGAATGCTATATTCTGACATTAAGAAATTGTCAAAAGAACGTGATTCTTCTCTTGTAAAAAATTTCATACATATACTTTCAAAAAATGTTTTATTTACGTTTAATTCCTACCATAGTAATATCATCTGATTGTTCACAATCGCCTGCAAATGTTTGGATATCTAGTAAAATTTTTTCAATAATTTCTTTGCAAGGTAAATTTTTTTTTGCATAGTTTTCTGTACATTCCACTAAGCGATCTAACGAAAACATATCACCATCTTCATTAAGTGCTTCTGTGACTCCATCTGTAAATAATACAATGATATCATTGGGTTCCATAAATAATTCATTTTGTTGAAGATGAGGGCTTACAATTTTATATTGCAATCCTAAAACAACGCCACCAGCTTTAAAAACAGAACAAATGCCTTCTTTAGCTTTATAATGGATAATATGTTCATGACCTGCAGAAGAAAATTCTAGTCTTTTTGTTTTAGAATTCCATAACATAAGAAGTAGACTCATGAATTTGCCTGTACCCCAGATATCTTTTTCTAGTAAGCGTGCCACTAAATCAAGAATTTTTTGAGGAGAGCTATAAAATGGAACGAGTGCATGGATAAAGGAGCGAACTTCACTCATAATTAATCCTGCTCCTACACCTTTTCCAGACACATCACCAATGCTTACGAAAATATCGTCTGTAATTTCATGGTTGGCAGTTTCGCGATAGAGGTAGTCAAAATAATCACCACCAATTTCTTGTGCACTATGCATAAAACCATATACTTCAATGTCATTGCTTTGGGGAATTTTTTTAGGCCAAAGGCTTTCTTGGATTTGTGTGCCGATCTTTAATTCTTGTTCTCTTGCTTTTTTTGCTTTTTCTTCATCTTGGATTCGTAAATTTTCAAATGCATACGCAGCTTGGCTTGTAAATAGTTCCAGAATTTCTGTATCTCTCATTTCTACTGCAAGATCATCTACAAAAAGTAATCCTAATGGAGTTTCTTTAACTGAAAGGGGAACTAAGCAACCAGAATCCCACTTGGCTGGATTGGTCATTCTTTCAATGGCATTTGTTTTTTCTTCTTCTGTATTTGCTTGGTATTTTCCAATGCCAGCCATATATTTCATGTCATCATTTTTTTTCATAGCAAGGCAAGCATGTTCTGTATTCATGATGTCTGCTGCTTCTTGCACTACACTTTCACATAAATCAAGATAAGATTGTTGTCGAAATAATTTAGGAGTGACAATTAATAAACGTTGTACTCGTTCTTTGCTATCTTTGATTTTTTCCATAGAAATTTTTTGTTCTTCTCGTAAATTCCATGAAACAATTAAGTTACAAGCAGTTTGTAGTAATTCTTCAGTACTAAATGGTTTTTTTATAAATAGCCATTCATCTTGAGAATCAAAAAGGTTTCGTAAGTTACTTACTTCTTGTTCGCCTAAATCTGTCACAACAGCACAGAGCATTGCTGGGAAAATACGTTTCACTTCACGAATACATTCTACACCTGAAATTTCTCCTTCCATACTAATGTCAAAAAAGCCAACTGCTAGGTCAATGTTGTCATTTTTTACTTCCAATGCTGTGCGAACTGCGGCTTTTCCAGACAATGCAGGAAACACAGTATAATTTGCATCATCTTCTGTGGAACATTGAGATGTTGGGCAGTATTTTTGGGTGATAGATGCAATTTTATGAGAAGAAGTCGTTAAAACATCTTGATATAGTTTTAATGTTTCTTCTTCCGCATCTACACAAAAGATGTTCCAATTCCAAGTATGTTCTGCAGTCAATTTTCATTCTCCCTATTGATACATTTAGTAATACATTTCTACGAATATTTCTTCAGAATATAACAAAATTTTATTTTTATTTCAATCATTCGTTTTTACTAAGATACATATTTTGATATACATTTTCAAATAGATAGAAATAAGTAATGTTGCGTTTAATTTCCATTGTTTTTATTTTTTTCTTGCATTGTGTTATTTTTATATTGTTTTAAGGTATTGTCTAAGTTTTTTTCTTGTGCAATGTTGTTTTTATTCTGTTCTAAGGTATTGTCTAAGTTTTTTTCTTGTGCAATGTTGTTTTTATTCTGTTCTAAGGTATTGTCTAAGTTTTTTTCTTGTGTAATATTATTTTTATTTTGTTCTAAGGTATTGTCTATGTTTTGTTCTTTTAAGATGTTATCTCTATATTTTTCTAAGGTATTATTTTGATTTTGTTGTTTTAAATTTTTTAAATTTTGTAAATTACTTTGAATTAATAAAGGAGCAAGAATAGCAAGGATAACAAGAGGCATGCGAATAAAATTAGGAAATAGAGGTTCTATGTTACATACGTATTTTGTAATGAGTGTTGTTATGAATAGAATGATAATAATACCAATACATGGATAGAATGTATGCCAAAAATTAGGCTGTATTTCTTGGAACATGTATTTTGGAATACTAGGAATTTGTGTGTACCAATATGTTGTATATATTAAAATAAGTAAAGATGCAATATCTAAATATGGTTTCCACTGATTTTTTTTTTCATTTTTCATGATATCCTCTATGTTGGTCGAAAGTGTTTTTTAAAGTTTGCCATTACTTCTCTTTTATCCATTTGAATGGTATCTAGTTCCATGGTTTGAGCACGTAATTGAACTACTTCAGCAGTGGAAAAAAGCTTTAAATTTTCTTTATATATAATGTGAATTTTATCTTCTGCAATGAGTTGTTCTAGGCCATTTTTTTCTATTTGTAATAGTCGTAGCACTTCTGTTTCTACTAAAAATGGTTTGCTTAGGCTGATCTTTGGCATAGATTTCATGATTTCGTCAGCAGGAGGCACTGGCGTAGATTTCATGATTTCTCCAGCAGGAGGTACTGGAATAGGAACAATGGTTGGTTTTTTTTTTCCGTTTTGTTTTTGGAAAGAGATCAAACGTTGCTTGGGGAAAGGATTCATCTTCATCATCATTATGATCTACGGTCGGTAAAGGTGAGATGGATTTTGATTTTTCTTGGTCTTCTGAATAAGAGGAAATTTTTTGCTTACTATCTGATGGAGTGGTAAAACATGGTTGCTCGCCATCCATATCATCTAAAAATAAGGTAATGGTACTTTCTTCGCCCTGTGTGCTAGTTTGTAACTCTTCTTGTTTTTGTTGTATATTTTTTCTTTGATCAATTTCTACATTTTTTTGTATAGGGAATTCAGGGAGTGCTTTAGGGGAAAATAAATTAGATCTTGTTTCTTTTTCTTTCTCTGAGATTGGTGTTACCTGTTGATAAGAATTCCAAACAGGACGTTTTTGTGTATCTAGTAAGGAAAAAGGAGAAAGTTTATTGGCAGTATTTAATGATTCATATGATATATCGTGTGCTTGTTTCTGGCATAATTCTTTTTTTTGTGAGATTGCTACTCGTCTTGTCTCCATATTTAAAGGAAGGAATGCAGGAGAATCATGAATGGAATTTTGATTATCTTCTTTTAATTTTGCGTTTTCATGACGTAAAATGCTGACCATGCCTCGAAATATAGAAAGTTCTTTAAATCGTTCTGTAATCTTTTCTGTTTGTTTTTTTAAAAGGTGACATTGTTCTTGCATTCTTGTAATTTCATGTTTTCCATTGCAAGTGCTTGCATGTTTTGTAATGATGGCATCTAATATTTCAACTTGATTTTGAAAGTCACATAAAAGTTGATGATCAGATTTATTCAAGGCATATTCCTTTCTATTGATTCTTGAAAATTTGTCCTAATGAAGAAACTCATTGTATGTTTTATAGACCTCGATATTCTTGTGTCGTTTCGTTCCAAAATAAATGCGGGAAGTTTTTTCCTTTGCATTCTGGTAATATATATATAGATTTATTATTGTGAATGTATTTTTTCCCTAAATGAGCATGACCACATATTAATATTTCACATTGTTTTTTTTGCATACATTTTGTTGCATACTCTAAATCAAGTTTTAGTACTGGTTTTCGATTTTTATTTTTTTTAAAATTGGAAAAACTGATATTTCTCAAAAATTTACCTACTATAATACATATCCAAGAAGGAGCAATTTCAGATAAAATATAAGCTATTTTACTTGTCAGTATTTTTTTTACAATAAAATACCAAATATCTTGTGTCATAAAACAATCACCATGGGCAATCAATATTCGTGTATTTGATATGTGCAATGTAGCTAAATCTGGCAATGAGCGATGGTGTTTTCTATTTAGATAATTTACAAAAAGAAAGTCTCTATTTCCAGGTAAAAATAATATTTTATTTTCTTGTTCCCCTTTCTTTATAATTTGTAGTAAAGATTGATACGCAGGTATGGTGGCTTGGGATTGTGCTGTCCAAAAATTAAATAAATCGCCTAAAATAAAAATAGTTGTCACTTTTTTTTGTTGTTGTTGTAAAAATTCTGAAAATGCTTCTAAGCGTTCTATTTGTCCTGCATCTATATGTAAATCAGAAATAAAAATATAAGAATGCATAAAATTTCCTTAGAAAATACAGAATGTTAAAAAAAAACTCCCCCATGGGGGAGTTTTTTGAATGTATAATTTGAGAAAATTTAATTCAGAAAATATAATTAGAACTTAGCTGTAACTTGGAACATCCAAGCTTGTTCTAGGCTACCAGAACGGAGTCCGCCACTTTTAGCAACTTTAGCACCAACTTTTTCATCCAAATCCATGATGATCCAGTTGAAAGCAATATCTACGTGAGAATTGAAAGCATATCCTAGGATAACTGTGTAGATATATGCTGTGTGTGCTTCTGTGCCCATGGGTTTGTCAAAATTTGGTCCGCCATGGTTGTCAATGTCATTATAAGAATAATGAAAACCAGCAAGGAGACCAGAATCAGCAATATCTGGTGTTAGGCAATGTTTGTATGTTACACCTGCAGCTAAACCATAGCCAACGACGTTTCCACGAACATTTCTACGATCCCAACGAACTGCCATTCCTTCTACTTCAAAACGTAGGCTGTGGCCACCATCAAAGTATGCATTGTATGTAATACCTACGTCAATACCAAGTTTCCAATCATCACTTCGCTGATTCCCTCCGACAACGTCGTTGATGGCATGTATATTATTGAAATATCCACCTAAGCGTGCTTGATCTATCCAAAGATTTTCATCAGCACGATTTGCCATGATGCCAACATGGATGAAATTATCAGGATTTGTATCATATCCACAATAGAAGAGTCTTAATTGACCAGCAGCTAGAAATTCATCATCAACATTGCTTCCTAAAGATATATCACTATTGAATAGACCTGCAGAATAGCCAATCATGTTTGCAAGAACGCCATAGATCATAACACCAACATCACGACCATGTGCCCAAGAATGGATGAATGGGCTTTGTAAGATAGTCATTCTATCAGCACTGCTATATTGACCTTCTACTGAGAAAGGAATATGAAAATTACCAACGCGTACGCTGAATTCTGGAATTCCAATGTATTCAATGTAAGCATCTGTAAGTTCAGGATCATCAGCTCTATTATCTGGATCTGCCCCTATTTGATCGTTATTTGCAAAATCTATTTCAAGTCTTGCATGCCAATCTTTTAGCATATAGATATCAAATGTAAGGACACCAGCTCGTAGAAAAAAACTATTGTCATTAGGTGAATTATTTTCATAAATTGATAGGCCAGCTTGAACGTATCCTGTTACTTTGAGTTCTACTGCACCTTCTGCATCACGAACGAAAAAGCCTTGATCATAACCAGCAGTAATAGCAATTCTTTCATCTTCCATGGCTGGAGATTGTAGGTATTCTGCAATGATACTTTCTGTATATTCTTTGTAACTTGTTTCGTTTTGAAGAACACCTAGACGACCTTGTAATTGTTGGATTTGAGCTTCTTGTTCTTGGCAAATTTTTTCCAATCTTTGAAGTCTCTCTTCAGCACTTTGAGCTTGTGCAATGCTACATATTAGTACTAGTACAAGTACGAGATAAAGGCACTTTTTCATACCTTCCCCTCCATAAAAATATTTGTTAAATAATGAACTTTTAAAACAACATTTTTCAATCTTAATAAAATTTTATGAGATTGTAAAAAATTTTTTTTTAATTGTTTTTTAAAAAAAACAATTAAAAAAATAGGATGACTAGTTATAATCAAAACTGATCGTGAAATATGTTACCATTTATAAAAGTTCTTGTCAATAGATAAAAAAAATAAACAGATTACAAATCTTTTAAAAGTTTTTTTCAGACTATGTATTATCAAGATTTATATTATATCAACATTTAATATAAATAAATAGAAAAAAGAATAGATATTTTATACTATAACTATAATAATAGTATATCTTTTTTTAAATTTATTTAAATAGAAATAGTAAAAGAATAGATATTGTTAGTATATCTTTTTTTAAATTTATTTAAATAGAAATAGAAAAAAGAATAGATATTGTATACTATAATAATAGTATATCTTTTTAAAATTTTTTAATAATGTTAATAATGAATATTATAAAAAATTAAAACATAGCAGTTACTTGAAGAAACCAAGCTTGTTCTAGGCTACCAGATTTATCACCTTTATTTTTAGCACCATATTGTCCATTATACACTTTGTCATCGATATCTGCAATTACCCAATTAAATTCAATGCGAAAATGTTCGTTAACATCATAGCCCACAATGCCAGTGTATGTATAGATAGTCTGCCCACTCATATTGGCACCACCGTGGTTATCTAAGTCTACGTAAGACCACTGCAATCCCAAAAATAAAGCTTGTTTAGGTTGATCTGGGTGTAATATATATTTATATTGCACGCCAGCCATAGCACCATAGCCTACTAGATTGCCATGAGGGTCTGGTTCGGCTCCCACACCACATCTATCCCAACGAATTGCCATTCCTTCTGCTTCGAATCGCAAGGCATGTTGTTCTTGAAATTTTGTTTCATAGCGTGCACCTATGTCTAACCCTAGTTTCCAATCATCAGTTTGGATACTTCGTAGTAATCTACACCAAGATGTTTTAATGCATGCTTGGTCTATATGTCCTCGTGTAGTATTATCACGGCGATTTGCCATTGCAGCAATGTGAAAGTAGTTGTTAGGATGTTGTTGTTTTCCTTGATAGAATATATTCAATTTTGCAGCTGTTAAAAATTCGTCATCATTATCTAGATTTAAAGAGCCATCTCCATTGAAAATTCCAGTAGAATAGCACACATAGTCATCAATCATACCAGAAATTGTCACACCCATATCTCGACCATGACTCCAACCAATGAGTGGCGTATGAAAAACGGCTAAAGTATCTAGATTACCCCAACCACCTTCCATGGAAAAAGGAATATGGCTGTTTCCAATTCTTACTTGGAATTCTTTAATTCCTGTATATTCTATATAGCAATCTCTTATTTCAATGTTATCAAAGCCAGTGTCTCCTTGAAAATAATAACCATCAGCTTGTGCTACATTTAAAATTAAACGTGCGTGCCAGTCTTTGAATATATAGGCATCAAAATTCAGGTACGTTGTATTAAAAAAGAAGCTATTATTATCTACACTATTATTTTCAAAAATACCGACTCCTATTTGGCTATATCCTGAAAGTTTGAATTCAATCGTTCCTTCTGCATTACGAATAAAAAATCCTTTTTCATATCCAGCAGTGATTGCAATTCGCTCGTCTTCCAAAAAACTTTCTTGCAGATACTCTTTTACAATATTATCTGTATATTGTTTGTAATCTTCAGTATTAGGAAGTTGATTTTCTAATTGATGAATTTGTTCTTTTTGTTGTAGTACACGTTTTTCTAGTTGTTGTATGCGTTCTTCCATAGTTTGTGCTTGGATCGCCATAAATAAACAGCATAAGCAGAATATAAATGACGTTTTTTTCATGTGTTTTATCCTTTCATAAAAGAGATTGTAAAAAAAATATAAAAAAGTTCTTTTTTTTGTTGCTTTTTAAAAGCATTGTGGATATATAATAAGACTTGTTTTCATGATTAAAACAAGAAAAAATTTTTAATTAATTTTTGCACTCTAAATTTTACGGGAGAATTGGGAAAATGGCTGCAAAAATTCGCCGTTGTCAATACAGATATAACTATGGGGAGTCTAAGGGCAAATATTGTTCTTTACCTGTTTCATCAGGAGAATATTGTAAGTGGCACACTGGAATTGATCCAGGTGATATTCAAGAATTATTAGAAAAGAAAAATACAGAGAAAAAATCTTTTGAAGGATTTTGTTTATCTCGTATTACATTAAATAAATGTCGTTTTCGAAATGCTGTAATGCCATATTGTGAATTAGAAGAAACTTCGCTTATAGATGGAGATTTTGACAGTGTAGTTATGTTCCAATCTAATGTACGAGGAGCGAATATTCGAGGCATTAATTTAGAGTATGCAAATTTAGAACAATCTATTTTAACAGATGTTTTTGGCGAAGAAGCATATTTTCGTAGTGCAAAATTAAAAAATGTAAAGATGAGAAATGCATTTTTGCAAGAGGCCAATTTTGAAAATGCAAATATGGAAAATATTGATTTACGTTCCTCAGATCTTTCTGGTGCAGATATGGAAAATGCAATTTTAGTGCATGCTGATTTACGAAAAGCTATTTTAAAAAATGCATGTCTTGAAAATGCTTGTTTAGTAGGTGCAAATTTAGAAGGTGCTGATTTAACAGGTGCAAATTTAGAAAGTGCTGATTTAGAAAATGCAAATTTACAAAATGCAATCTTAGAAGGTGCAAGTTTAGAAGGTGCAAGTTTAGATGGTGCAAATTTAAACGGTGCAATTTTAATCAATGTCAATCGAGAAGCAACAGATTTAGAAGGCGATGATATTGAATTATAAAGTACAATGCATATGTAACAATGCAATATATTCATTAATATCATCGTGAGGCAACTCATCTCAAATGTAATGGTATTGAATTGTAAAGTACGATGCATAGAAATTTGTATTATACAATTATTTTTATATATAATAGCCTATATATGTTTCTATACATAGGCTTGTTTTATATATAACGTGTTCTAAAAAAGCATTTTATTTGTCTTATTCTTGAAACTTGAAAAAAATTATTATGATTTGCAAATTTTCTGATGTTCCAATTGAAAAAGTAATGTTAATACTTTTTGAAATTGATCATGGAGATGATCAGGTAAAATATTTTCATCTGTATATTTTTTAATTTTGGAAATCCATCGTGATATATCATATCCTGTGAGAGGTTTGTTTTTTATTTTGCTAAAATCAATGCTTCCAAACGATTGAAATAAGGTCATTAAGGGGCGTTTTATAGATAAAATTTGATTATTTTGATAATCTTGTGCTAGTTCAACTAAAGCTTTGTACGCATTTTCAATAGTTTTTTGTTCTGATTTGATTTGATCTTGGTGCCAAGTGTGTAGCAAGTCAAAAAGTTGTTGTGGAATGGATGCATGAGGAAACGATTTTTTTAAAGAGGCAATGGGATCTTTTGTTTGTGTAGCTATGTGAAATTTCTGTTGGAAAGTAGGAAAAGGTTGTTGAAAAATTTCAATTTCTGCTTCACTCCATTGTGGGTTTTGTAAAAAATCATTCCAATCTTTCCATCTTTTTTTTATAGGTGCAGAAGATTGTAAAATTTTTTCCATTGCTTTTTGCATATCTTGTTTAATTTTTTTCTTAATCACAAACAATATTTTCTGTTGCAAGCCAGGATATAAAAAATTAATGCCTGTTTTGAACATAGGATAGGACACTGCTTGTTTTCCTCGTAAAAAAGTGCCTATGAGTTGAAAAATAGTGTCTGCAGTCTTGCTCATAGTAGGTTCTTTTTTCATCACTTGCAAATATCGAAATAAACTATTAATGTCGTACACTTGCGAAAGGTTGTCATATATTTGGTATTGTGTTTTATTCTTTAACAAAATATTTTGCAAACAGCGTTTTATATTTACTTCACCTTGCCCAAACACTTGGTTCATGTTTTTTTGTAAATCTTCTTTATTTTCTTGAAAGATTTGCATTATTTTTTTTAATTGTTGTACAATTTTTAAACCGCTGTATAAATTCACCATGCTTTCATCTTGCATAGGATAACTTGCTAAAAGACGTTGCAAATCAATGGGAGTCTGACAGTATTCTACAGTTTTTCGAAAAGTATCAATCGAATCTTTAATTCCTAACTCAATGGCTTTTTCTAAATATTGGCGTATAATATGATTTAATTCCTCAATATTTGTTAATTCACAATATGTATCCAGCGTCTTTTGATATGTTTTTGTTCCATAATTTATAAAGATATTTAATGATATAGGAGTTGTTAAAAATTTTTCATAACGAATTAAATTATCTTTTAATCGCATGAGAGGATATTTTTGTTCCATACTGTGTAAATGTCGATCCATAATTCCACGTAGGATTCGCGGAAGATGCCAAGGTGCCATGTCGTTCAAGCGTGGTAAAATCCAATCTTCATATTTTTTTATGTCTATTACAGAAATTTCAATGTTGTTTATAATATCATAATGGTTTGACAGTTCAATATTCTTTTCTGAGGTAGTATGTTGAATATCTTCTTTTTCTGTCATAGGAATTAAAAACAAAGGGGGGGCTTCTTGAAAATCAAGCTTTAAAACAATGTCTTCTAAGGGAATTCGTTGTTTTGTTTCTGTTTCCTTTGCAAAGATAACGTCTTCACCTTGTTTTATTTGCTCTGTCTTTGCTTGCTCTGCAAAAGTGACGTTTTCACTTTGTTTTGTTTTTTCTATATTTGCATGTTCAGATTTTATCTGTTCTATATTTGCATGTTCAGATTTTATCTGTTCTATATTTGCATGTTCAGATTTTATCTGTTCTATATTTGCATGTTCAGATTTTATCTGTTCTATATTTGCTTGGTTTGTATTTACTTGGTTTGTATTTGCATGTTCTGATTTTATTTGCTTGTCTATGTGATCAGAATAGACAAACATTTGGCTTTGTAAAAAGGCAATATCAGATTCTTCCCATGGAGTAAATTCTAAAAGACGTAAAACACTTTTAGAATGAATTCCTTCATTACTACTAGGAAAATAGGAAAGATTTTTCCCTAAAATTTGCATGGAATTTTTACGATAAAATGCAAACACACGTTTTGCAATGAAGTCACGAACATCAGGAGATAAAAATTTTCCTAAAAAGAATTGTGCTTCTGTCATCAACATGCTACGGGTGATTTCTTCTGTTTCTGTTATCTCTAATAAATGTCGTAAAAAACGCAAAACATCAGCAGTTGCTTGAGGACGAATTTCTAAATATTCTGCTAAATCTTCCATGGAACCTACTGTCTTTATTTCACGCATATTCCTTCCTTTCACAAAGAAATCAAGGCATCTACATATTTTTCTACTAAGTTTCCATCTACAGCATGATCATATAATATTCCTTGTTTATTCATTCCAGGAATACGTTTGTTTTGGAAGAAATATATAAGGAATTTTTCCTTCCAATCCATGATTCGAACAATATTATCTGGCTGTAAAGATTTAATGTAATTGGTAATTCGAGAGAGTCGTAACAGTGTGACAGATTGTAATTTAGTTGTTGTATGATTTATAGGAATTGCTGTGGAGCGATATGATGAAATGTCTTTAGGAAGTAGATTTTGTTCTTTACAATATTCATAATCTTTACTATTGGGAGCAGGATAGTATACAGAAGTTCCTATGATGGTAGGTAGTTTTGCTAAATATATAAGGTCTTCTAATGATTCATAAGGATTTTGATGGGGAGCCCCCACAATAATATAAGAAACTGTTGACATCCCTATAGAATGTGCATATTGAATAGCACGTTCTAAATAAAATTGAACATTGGCACGTTGAAAATATTGTAATTGTAAGGCGGAAGTCGTGACTAAAGCTAAATTTAATTCACGAAAACCTGCTTTTTTCATCAATAAGATTGTTTGTTCGTCTAATGTAGGGGGATATAGACCATTCATGGCACGCAATTCTAAAGAATCGCCATATTTTCCCATGATTTGATGCAATAATTGATGAAACCAATTTTTATGAAATGAAATATTTTCATCTTCAAAATCAATAAAATGTGCATGATAATTTTGCACTACAAAATTTAGTTCTTTTATCACAGATTCTACAGTTCTTTGACGAAACGGCACTGTATGTCGATTCACACAACAATAGCTACAAGATAAAGGACAACCGCGACTCGTAGTGATTACAGCACAATTTTTTTTATAACGTTGATAAAAAACATGATCCATGTTTGCAAAATCAGGTAAAATTGGATAGGAATAATCAGATATATAAGTCGCAGGTTGTATATAGTAAGAATGATCTGCTTGTCTATAGGCAATTCCTGGTACGTCATCTACAGATTGGTTTTTAAAAATTCGTTGCACTAATAAAGGGAAACTTTCTTCTGCTTCTCCACGTAAGCAAAAATCAGCACAAGAGTTTTCTAATACATGTTGAGGTAACGCTGTGGCATGGTGTCCACCAAATATAATCACTGCATCTGGTAATATTTCTCGTACTAAAGAGGCCATACGATACGATTCTTGACAATATGGTGTAAAAAGCGATGCAATTCCTACAATTTTTGCCCCACTATTTTGAATTCTATTTCGTATTTCTCGTTCATGCAAACCATATTCTTTATATGTATGAAATAATGCCCATGGTAAAGTGTCTTCATTTGTATAAAAATCATTATATACAGATTGTATCTCTTGTGGCATAGGGACTACACGAGATTTGTTGGTAGCTAGACAATCTAAAATTTCTACAGAAAATTTAGATTGTTGCAGAGCACTAGATAAACACATTAAACCATAAGGAATGGAACGTTTTTTTGTAAAATAAAAATCACGAATACAAGGTTGAATTAATAAAATATCAACCATTCTAGCCTCCTATAGTTTAGGTAGTTTAGGCTCGTACAATAGCTACATTTTAGAGAAATTTATTTGTATGTTCTATACAAATTTGCTAAAAAAAATAACTTAATATTATATCTTTTTAAATCAATGGTAGGCAAAAAAAATTACGACATATCTACTATTTCACATTGTGTTGGAAAATTTACTAATCCACGTTGAGGATTCGCTCCTTGAGAATGTAGCAAGCATGTTACTTTAGATTGTTCTAAAATAAGACGTTTATGTATGCCTAATTCTAAGGTAGTTTGCAAAAAAATATTTCCATTCATAATTTTAGGAATATCAATAGTAAAAGTAAGGTGTGCTTGATGTGTATGGAGGGGATTAATGTACATATTGTGATTTATTATGTTATAAGAATAGAGATAGACACTACGTTGATCTGTTAAAGAAAGTTCTATCGAAATATTTTCTTCACATTTATGTTTTTTTATTTGATTTTGAATAAAATCATGATCCCATTGTGCATAAATATGCACAATAATTTGACAAGGGGATTTTAATATATTAGGACTTTCTAATCCCAGAATATCAATTCGAGAAATAATTGTTTTTTTTATACTCGATTCTGTATCTTGTGGTAATATTCGACGGTATATATACTTTCCATTTGAGTCTATGAAATTGTTTTCAAGATTTAAATTTTGCATAGTCTCTAGTGTTTTTTGTAATTCTAATTCTTGTAAATGTTGGCGATAATAGGTAATGGCAGTTTGAGTGTCACCATAGTAAAAAAGATCATTGTCTTTTAAATAAATGCATTTTTGACAAAAACGACTAATAGCCTCTAAGGAGTGGCTTACTAAAATTACACTACAACCTTTTTTAGTTAAGCGTTCCATTCGTGCATAACATTTTTGTTGAAATAACGCATCACCTACTGCTAAAGCTTCATCCACAATTAAAATATCTGGTTCGACCATCACTTGCACAGAAAATGCTAGGCGTACCATCATACCACTAGAGTAAATTCGAACAGGTTGGTCAATAAAATTTCCAATGTCTGCAAAATCAGCGATTTCTTCAAAACGTTCATCAATTTCTGCTTTAGAAAGACCTAAGATGGCTGCGTTCATATATACATTTTCTCGTCCAGTAAATTCTGGATGAAATCCAGAACCCAATTCTAATAATGCTGCAATTCTCCCCTTGGTTTTAACAGTTCCAGTAGTAGGATATAAAATACCACTGATGATTTGCAACAGCGTACTTTTGCCAGATCCATTTCGGCCAATAATGCCTAGTGATTCCCCTTTTTTAAGATGAAATGATACATTGCGTAGTGCCCAAAATTCTTTATAATATGTCTTAAAAAAACCAAATAAAATTTGATAAAGAAAATAGCGTGGGTATTTATATATTTCAAATAGCTTAGACACATCTTTTACTTCAAGGATAATGTCTTTCTGTAGTTCATCATTTGTTTCTATCATTTTTCCCCCTGTTACAAAATATTAGCAAAACCTTTTTTAGTAAGTCTAAACCAATAAAAACCAAGCTGAAAACAAATAAGACTACCTAAAAACATCATTCCTAACATTTTCCAATTGGGAGGTTGACCATATAAAAAAACACGGCGTGATTCTTCTACAATAAGAGCCATAGGATTTAAACGCAAATACCAAATCATCTTAGGAGTAAAATTGCGAGTGGAATAACAGATAGGTGTTAGAAAGAAAAGAGCCTGTAATAAGACACTAACAACATGTTCAAAATCACGTAGATATACAGTAATGGAGGAAGAAAAATAAGAAATACCAGTTGAAAAAATGACTAGAGGAATCAAAATAAGAGGAAAAAATAGAATATTCCAAGACAATTTGTTTGTAAAAATGATAAGTCCAAAAAATAATAATATAAACCAAAAAAGACCAAAAATCAAACAAGAGATAGCTTTTGTCATAGGAAGAATTTCTAAAGGAAAAATAATTTTTTTCACATAATTTTTATTATTGATGAAGAGCATGCAACTACTGAAAACTGTCTCTCTAAAAATATTATATGTCGCCATTCCTGACAATAAAAAAAGAGAATATGGCACTGTAGGATCTTCACTGATTGCTTTAAAAATTTTTGTAAAAACAATAGTGTAGACAGTTAGCATAAGTAAAGGATGTGCAAGACTCCAAGCAAGACCTAGTGTGGAGCCTTTATATTTCATTTCTACATCACGTCTAATAATTTGCGTTGCTAAATAAAAATTATCTTTAAAAATTTTAAATCCTATATGTATTTTAAAAAAATCATGCATAACAATCCTCAAGTGAATAAGTTATTAAATAATTTATAATAACTTATTTAAACAAAGATAATAAAATAAATACAATAAATAAAAAAAGGATGAAAATATTTTCATCCTTTTTTATATTTGAATTAATTATTTGCAATGTTTGCTTTTTCGAACGATAATATATCCACCATTAGGACCTGGTACAGAACCCATAACTGAAACCCAGTTGCGTTCTTTATCGATGTCAATAACTTGAAGATTTTGGACTGTGCAACGTGCATTCCCCATTTGACCTGCCATTTTTTTACCTTTGAAAACGCGGGAAGGAGACGCAGAAGATCCAATAGAACCAGGAGCTCGAAGTCTATCAGATTGACCATGAGATTTTGAACCGCCTTTAAAATGGTGACGTCTTACAGTACCTTGAAATCCACGACCTCTAGATGTGCCAATGATGTCTACATAAGGCATTTTTTCAAGAAGTTCGATTGTAATTTGTTGACCTGCTACAATTTCATCTTTGCCATCCCATGCAACTTCACGGACGAATTTTTTAGGGGTTGTGTCTGCATGTTTTTTAGCATGACCGATTTCCGCTTTAGTTGCTCGACGAATGCGTCTTGCACCTTTAGATGTGTCTTTGACTTTTTTTTCTTCATAACCTAATTGAAGTGCTGTGTAGCCATCTGTTTCTTCTGTTTTAACTTGCAATACAGTACAAGGTCCAACTTCCACAACCGTGACAGGAAAGCATTGACCTTGTTTGAAAATTTGGATCATACCAATTTTTTTCCCTAAGATACCTGAAATCATGACTTTTTCCTTCTTTTTTTTCCTACAGCATTATGGTATTCTGCTTTATAGGAATTTTCATAAAATGCCCGATTTTTCTCACAATCTAAAAATTTAGATAACATAAGAAGTGGGCCATAATTTCAAAAATTAAAATTGTTTTCAATTTTTGCAGACAATATAGACTATATATATATAATAAAAAAGGCTACTTATTGTAGCCTAAATTGTGGAGGATAGGGGGTTCGAACCCCTGGCCTTTTGGCTGCCAGCCAAACGCGCTCCCAACTGCGCTAATCCCCCAATTGGTATGACACAATTATACTTATTTTTTTTTAAAAGTCAATAACTTTTTTTAACAAAAAATAAAAAAAAATTTTTTTGAAAATATTTTGATATTTTTAAAAAAAACGTTATACTATACCATAGCCTGTAGGAAAAAAGGGTGATCGCTTTGAACATAGCTTTAAAAGAGGAAAGTCCGGTCACCATAGGACAAGGTGGTGGGTAACGCCCACCAGAAGTAATTCTAGGGAAAGTGCCACAGAAAACAAACCACTTCATTCATATTCTTATGTCCTCCTTTCATAAATTTCTATATTGAATGAAGTAAGGGTGAAAAGGCGAGGTAAGAGCTCACCGCAAAAATGGCGACATTTTTGGCATGGTAAACCCCACCTAGTGAAAGGTCAAATAGGAAAGAAGAAGTTGTCCGCTTCGTTAGACTTTTGGGTAGACTGCTTGAATGATATGGCAACATCTCATCTAGATAAATGATCACCACTTTTTAGATAAAATTAAAAAGGACAGAAACCGGCTTATTTTTTTCCATACAGGCTATTTTTTTGCCTGTTCACATTTACTTCTTTTGCACATTGCACATCTACAAATAAAAATCTTCTTTGCAAAAACAAGCAAAACCTCTATTATAAATAAACTAATACGAATTCTATTATTGAGAATTTTATTGACCAACCTATAAAGATAAATAAAATTTTTATTACAAATACAAATAAATAAGATTTTTATTCTAAATAAGATAACAAATATGACAATAAAGAAAAATATCTAAGGAGAATTGATTCTATGGTAGATATAGACACTTTCATATCTCTTATCAAAGATGGTTTTATCAATTTATCTATCTCTGAAAAATACAAAGAAGCAGCCTTACAAAATATAAAACTTTGGCTTACAGATCCTATGTTTCAAGAATATGTACCTCAAATTCAATATTGGGTGGAATCAAAAAAATGGGATAAATTGCTCAATTCCTTTTATCAAGTCCTACCTTTTGGGACAGGAGGGCGACGAGGTTCAGTAGGCATTGGACCGAATCGTATCAATGGTTGGACAATACAATCTTCTGCACAAGGGCATTCTCGATATCTTATTAATAAATTTGGTGAAGAAGCCAAAAAGCGTGGTATAGTCTTAACGTATGACGTTCGAAAATACACACAAAAAGGCGTATATAACGATAAAATTTCCAATCCAGTTCAAAATTTAGATGGAGAACGTCTTTCTCATTTAGCTGCTCAAGTCTATGCAGCCAACGGAATTCAAGTCTACTTATATCGTGCACCTCGTAGTACTCCTCAATTATCTTTCAGCATTCGCTACTTACACGCTATTTCAGGTGCCATGTTCAGTGCAAGCCACAATTTACCAACAGACAATGGAAAAAAAGTATATGATGAATTTGGTGGACAACTCATTCCTCCTTTAGACCAAATGCTTGTGGACGAAGTCACACAGAATGTCAAAGAAATCAATACCATTCCATTTGAACAAGCTTGTGAACAAAATTTAATTACATTTCTTGATGAATCCATAGACAATGCTTATCATGATGCAGTGTGTAAACTTTCTTGTTCATCAGAAAGAGACATACATATTTTGTATTCTGCTTTACACGGTACAGGAATGTCATCTGTTTACCCTATTTTACAAAAAGCAGGATTTAAAGTTACATTGGATTCCAAAACTTCCAATCTCAGTGGCGATTTTGAAAACGTTACATTTCGAATTCCTAATCCAGAAGTTCAAGAATCCTTTCAAACAGCATTAGAAGAAGCGAATAAAGTAAACGCAGACATCATACTCAGTACAGATCCTGATGCGGATAGAATTGGAATTATGGTACGCCATAATGAAAAATGGCAATTTATCAACGGAAATGAGATCGGAATTATACTTACACAATACGGCATCTTACAACGAAAAGAAAAAGGAACACTGAATCTCAACAGCACCGTTATTAAAACAGAAGTCACCAACTCCCTTATTGAAAAAATTGCTCACAAAAACAATGTTCGATGCATTGGAAATTTATTAGTAGGGTTCAAATACATCGGGAATATCATGAATCAGCTCGAACAAGAAGGAAAAATGGATGATTTTATTCTTGGTACAGAAGAAAGTCACGGCTTTCTCATTGGCAATTACGCACGAGATAAAGACGCAGCAGGTGCTGCGATTTGGCTTGCAGAATTAGCAGCTGTATTGAAAAAACAAGATAAAACACTCATTGACTACTTGAACGAAATTTATGTAGAATATGGATATTGCCACAACTACCTTACAGAAATACGCCTTACAGGTGTTCAAGGAATGGATCAAATTGCAAAAATTATGCAGACATTGCGAACAGAACCCATCGAAAGCATAGATCACTTCATTTTACAAAAAAAATATGATCGATGGCAAGGTACACCACATCTTTCACCTACAGACACAGCCTCTCGAAACGTCATTGTGTTACACATGGAACCTACAGATATAGTTTCTTCTTGCAGAATCATTGCACGCCCTTCAGGAACAGAACCAAAACTCAAATTTTATATTGAAATGATTGGCACTCCTTGTACCATGAAAACACTTGAGGAACAAAAACAAATATTAATAGAACAAAGAACTACCTTAGAACACATATTAATGATCTATTCATATGGAATTCTTGGCATTGAATTCCCAAAACGAGGTTTTTTACTATTTTGGCAACTTCCTCTTAATGATAAACTACACTACTTTGAAATTGAAGACAATATTGTCGAACTTGCTAAAATTGAAGATAAAGAAGAACGACGAACAAAACTCAACGAACTTCTTACATTTCTTGGTGCAAATCCCATTGAAAAAGTCAACAGAGCATTTCAAGCAAAATATCAAAAAGGCATTATAGAATATTTAAACTTATAGATAAAACTCAATAAAAAAATGATGCGATTGCATGTGCATTGCATGTGCATGTGCATTTTCATTTTTTATCGCATCATTTCATCATTTTTTTATTACTCTGGGGAGGCAAATGTTACTCTGGGGAGGCAAAAGTTGCTCTGGGGAGGCAAACTTGCTCTGGGGAGGCAAACTTGCTCTGGGGAAAAAAATTTGCTCTGGGAAGTTAAATGTTGCTCAAAGTTGCTCTGGGGAAGCAATTTGCTTTGGGGAGAATCCGTGCGAAAAGAAATGTTGCTCTGGGAAGCAAACTTGCTCTGGGGAAAAAAAGTTGCTCTGAGGAGTTAAATGTTGCTCAATGTTGCTCTGGAGAGGCAATTTGCTCTGGGGAGAATCACGTGCGAAGTTGCTCTGGGGAGAAGAAGAAAATTGTCAAATTTGAGAAAAATTAGAGAGATTTTGCAAAAAATAGAGGGAATTTCAGAAAATTTTGCAGTGAAAAAAAAACGATTTGGAAGGCAATAGGAAGTATTTTCTGGTGAGAAAAAAAATTGGTGATTTTTTGAAAAAATTTTAATGAAAAATTAATAGAAAATAATGTTAATAATGAATGTAAGCTATTGTGATTTAATAAGTTATAATGATTATTTTTAGTATTTTCAAGTTTTTATGTGTGGACATACTATCTCTGAGGTAAAATTTTTCTGCAAAATTTTACCTTGAAATTATATTAACTTTTTCAAATTTTTAAGTTTGATTTTGTTAATATAATTTATTTTTTTACGTAGACATGTTCGCGTTGGATCGTATGTTTACGATCTGCGACTATGGCACGGTACCATTCCTGCCTTTT